>Ga0206679_10000284_pt1 | contig 41837 bp, 47 predicted proteins | sample M110012015metaG_FD_155464 | JGI IMG/M metagenome (GOLD analysis project Ga0206679, IMG submission 155464) | Ammonia-oxidizing marine archaeal communities from Monterey Bay, California, United States - M1 100m 12015 | ecosystem: Environmental > Aquatic > Marine > Intertidal zone | place: USA...
AAAGCTGAATTTTAAGTTGATCATTTGCCAAAATTTTGAAAGGTTGCAGAGCAGCAAACGGATTTCTGCTGTGATTTCAGAGTCAAAACTGACGGCTTCGACATTACAAACAGCAAGCAAATTCTTAAAATTATTATTACGACTAATGTAGCCCATTTACACACTCCATGACAAGTTTTATTGATACTCACTGCCACCTTGACATGCTGGAATCAACTCCGGAAGAAACAATTATTGAAGCAAAACAGGCGGGTGTTCAACGGATGGTTACTATTGCTGTAGATGAGCCATCTCTGGATTTCGTCTCAAGTACAGTACAGGAATTTCCTGCAGTTTACGGAAGTGTCGGTTTTCATCCGCATGATGCTTCAAAACTTACAAAGTCACTATTACAAAAAATTCGGCAACTTGCCGAAGAACAGCATAAACTGATTGCTATTGGCGAAATTGGACTTGATTATCATTATATGAACAGTCCTGCCGAAATCCAGCAGCAGGCATTCCGCAAACAACTACAACTGGCAGTCGAGCTCAATCTGCCGGTAATTCTGCACAGCAGGGAAGCAGAAACCGACACCCTGAATATTCTGCAGGAGTTTCCGGTGCCATCTCATGGTGTGGCACACAGTTTCACCAGTTCAATTGAAATGGCCAGGACCCTGGTGGAAATGGGATGGTATCTTGGCATTAATGGAATTGTAACTTTTAAGAATGCAGAAGATCTGCGGAAAGTGGTGCGTTGGCTGCCACTTGAGCGTTTGCTTCTGGAAACAGATTCACCCTTTCTTGCCCCAATTCCCTTTCGTGGAAAACCCAACAAACCAGCCCATATTCCCGCGATTGCAACTTTTATCGCAGAATTGCGAGAAATTTCTCTGGAGGAATTAGCACAACAAACCACAGAAAACGCACAGCGCTTGTTTAACTTTGTTGAGTGAATGGTGCTGCATTCTTAATAAAGTCCTGTATCGATAACCCTTCCACAATATTAAATTAAATCCTTTAATATCAATAATTTGCATCTAAAATAATTAAAAAATTTATTTGCGTTTATTGATTTCTTAACTGGCATGCAAAGATGCAGAAAAAATTTTCCGCTTTTTGTTAAACCAGGAAATTTATGTGGTGATAATTTGATATTCCAGAATTAATTCAGACCAAGCTGTTTGAATTTTCACACTTATTGCTAATCCTAAAGCGTGTTACAAAAATAACTTTAAATAATTAATTTTTGAGGCTTTAAAACCTCATTTCATAAACATCTGTAGAAAACTTTTTATGGAACAGGGTACGCTAGTTGGGACTATTTTAGCATGGTTTATGTTGTTGTTTGCCATGACTTTTAATTTTGCCACTCTCTCAATCAATGCCGGAAACGTACAGTATTTCTGGGACACACCTTCATTAATGATCGTTTTTGGAGGAACAATCGCCTCGACCTTTATTTCTCACCCGATGGGAGATGCAAAGGGTTTTTTGGGAATTATCGGTAAGTCATGGAAGCCGAATTCGGTTCAACTCGTAGAAACGCTGACCTTGATAGTTGACGTTTCTAAAATTGCCCGAAAAAATATTCTGGCAATTGAAGACGCACTGCCCAGCATCGAAAACCTCTTCCTTCGCGGAGGATTAAGACTGGTGGTGGACCGCTCTGACCGGGAGGCAATAGTGAACATGATGGCTCACGAAGTAAAATATACAATGGCCGGCAAGGATAATGAAATTGCTGTGGTTGGAACAATGGCTTCTCTCTGCCCTGCCTGGGGAATGCTTGGAACTCTGGTTGGACTGGTACTGCTTCTACAGAACCTTGATGATCCTTCCGCGATTGGCCCCGCAATGGCTGTGGCTTTGATTACCACCTTTTATGGATCCCTTTTTGCGAATACCATTTTTTCTCCAGCCAAAAAGAAGCTTGAACTCTATGCGGGTGAGGAAAAAGTTTTGATGGAGATGATCCGTGACGGAGTGCTTTACATTGAGGGCGGACAGCGTCCGGATTTTATTGAGAATGACTTGATGAACTATCTGCCGCCGGTTCAAAAAACAATGTATGAAGCTTTGAAGTTTGAAGGCGGCGGTGAAGCCGCCGCTGAAGGCGGAGAGTGATCTGAACCTGAAAAAGGAGTAAATAATGGGTCAGATGATTGATGAGGAAGATTGTGAAATTTGTATTCCTTTTGATCAGGAATGGATTTTTACTTATGGTGATTTGGTAACGCTGCTGCTTTGCTTTTTCATTTTGCTCTTTTCCATGTGCAGGACTGATGTCGAAAAAAGCAGGCAAATTTCTGAAAGTTTCAAAAGCATGCCGCCGGGCAGTCCCTTTATTTTCAGTGGACAATCTTCAAATTTAGATAAAGCTTCAAAGGAACTTGAACAGCTGGAGGTACCTGATGATGTGTCAATCAATGCCTCAAAGGCTGGAGTGGAGGTTACATTCAGCAAAACAGTGGCCTTTGAACAGGGTTCTGTATCAATTTCTGAGAAAGCAAAAAAGACTTTGATCAAGATGCTGCCGATTATTGGGCAGATGCAGAACAATATTGAAATATCCGGACACACCGATGAATCTGATTCAAATCAGAAATATCCATCAAACTGGGAACTTTCTGTAGCACGAGCAAGCGTGATCGCCGCTTTTCTGGAATCAAAACTTATTCCAGTAGCTCGTATCCAGGTAGCCGGATATGGTGATTCCCGTCCAAGATTTAATCCGGATACAGCTTATAAACGTAACTTGAACCGTCGTGTACAGATTCTGCTCCTTCCTGAAGATCAAACACGCTAGTTTCTCTACAACCCTTAACTTAATACTGCGTACCTGAGATGGGAGAACTCATTGATGAGGATGATTGCGAAGTTTGTGTTCCATTCGATCAGGAGTGGATTTTTACTTATGGTGACTTGGTAACGCTCCTGCTTTGCTTTTTCATTTTGCTCTTTTCATCGTGCAAATATGAAACAATGAAATTCAAAAGCCTGGCTGCGAGTTTTAAACCTCTACCGGCTGGTACTCCGTTTTTGAATGAGGGTAAAGACTCCATCGTTGAGCAGATTGCTCAGCAATTGGAGGAAAGTGAATTGGGAGATGACGCAAATATCAATGTTGAAGAAAAGGGGGTTGTTGTCTCTTTCAAAGCAAGTGCATATTTTAAAACAGATTCTGCCAAGTTGAATGCAAAGGCAGTCAAGGAAATGACCCGCTTCTCCAAACTCATCTTCCTACTGCCCAACAAAATTCAAATCGAAGGACATACGGAAAAATCTCAGCCTAAAAATTGGGATTCAACCTGGGAACTGGCTGGAGCACGTGCCTCGAAGATTGCTCGATTCTTTATCGAAAACGGTCTTGATCCCACAAAAATTACAGTTAAGAGTTTTGGTTCAACACGTCCGCGCTTTCGCGAAGCTTCGCCTACTCAAAAAAGCTTAAACAACCGGGTAGAAGTTGTTGTCCTACCGTAATACCCGCAATCAATCCATATTCCGCCCGTAAACAATAGACTCCTGAAAATCGTAGTTTTTACGTTTTTGCTCAGGAAGTTCTTCCGGACTTATTTCACGAAATCCGCATTGAGTAAAAACATGTGAGGTGGCAGTACTTAAAGCGAATGCAAGTTTGCAGTTTCCAGTGCGGATTTTTTCAGAAGCAGCCTGGATCAGTTCACTGCCGATCCCCTGATTACGATATGATTTATTCACTGCCAGACTGGCAATTTCTGCTGCAGAACCATCTGGATAATAAATAACTTCGCAGCAACCAACAACGTCTTCATCAATACAAAACACCAGATAATTATCAATTTGCTGTTCAATGTAAACAGGCGTACGCAAAACGATCGCTGCATGCTGAACCGGACTTTTGAGGATTTCCAATATAGACTGCAAATCGCTAAGCTGTGCAGGACGAGTGCGTTTGTATGAACTGTTTGTAATCATTACTCCGGCTCCTTTCGGAGTAAGCAGTTCTGCGAGCAGGGCACCCTCAACCCTGCCGTCCAGCAAATGACACCGTTCAACACCATGAACACAGGCTTCAGTCAGTACATTCAATTGCAGGCGCTGTGATGAAGGTAAATCCGGATTTTTTTTCAACCATTGCTGAACACTTTCTGTTGTCATTTCCAGAGAATCTGAGCCATCAATTTGCGGCAATGTTAATGTATCCAATAAAATTAATTTTTTTGCACGTAAGCGCGTTGCCACTTCAAAGGCAACCTGATTTGGATCAAGAATCCATAATCGTCCCTTTTCTCCCAGTGCAAAAGGTGGTAGTATAACAAGCTTTGAGTTTGAAATTTCCTGAAGGAGTGTTTCCAGGTCAAGTCCACAAACGTTTCCGGTGAAGTGTGTACCGAAATTTCCGGAAAAAGATTTTTTCTCTGCAAACATGAAATGACCGGTTAAGGTTTGAAGCTGCCGACTACAACTCCTGAAACGAGTCAGTAACTGCCAGTTTGCAGAAGAAATTGCCTGTTCAATCAGCGGTAAATGTGTTTCTTCCGCAACAAGAATACCGTCTTCAGTTTGGCAAACAAGACCACCATCAGTTAGAAACTTGCGGATCTGTGTTTCTGCGCTATGGATCAAAACGATTCTGATACCAACTTGTTGCAAGAGCGCTAAATCTTCAATTACTCTGAAATTGTGACCACTAAGCAAATCTCCGCTTAGTTGAACCACGAAAGTTTGCCGATGGAACTCTTCCAGATAGGGCAGGGAAGCCCGCAAATTATGAATAAAACCGGACAACTCCGGATCAAGAGAATACTGTGGCATGAGTTATATTAAAAAAATAGTTGAACTGGAATCTTCACCGCAAAGTAAACAAAAAGCGGAAGTTCTTTCAATCGTGATTCCTGCTTTCAACAGCGCAAAACTGCTGTCAATCTGTCTTGAAGCCCTTGAAAAACAAACTGCGCAAAAATCCTGTTTTGAAATTACAGTTGCAGACGATGGTTCCACAGATGAAACTTTGCAAATGCTTCAGCAGCTTAAAGCACGCTCTGAGTTACAGCTTCAATGGACTACAATTCCAAATTCCGGTCCAGGTAATGCCCGTAATGCCGGAGTTGTTTTATCCTCCGGAACATGGATCGGGTTTATGGACGCGGATGTTATTCCACATCCGGACTGGGTAAAAAATGCACTTACGCTAATTCAGCAAAAACCGGAAGCCGGAGCATTTGAGGGCCGTACAGAAGTCACTCAACTGAGCCGGGCTACGCCATTCACGCATCAAACCGAAAACATTGACGGCGGACGCTACCCAACATGTAATTTTCTGGTCCGCCGAAACTTAGCACATTTTCATCCGGCTTATCTTATTCCTTTCCGGGAGGACACAGATTTAGCGTTCAGCATTTTAGCTGCAGGATTTCCAATTATATTTGCTCCCGAACTGATTGTGGAACATCCACCTCTACCTTCAAGCTATTTACGGCCGCTGGTTTTAGCACGAAGATATTATTATGACGGTTTATTGTCTCGGAGATTTCCCCGCCGTTACCGCAATGATTTGGACGCACATCAGATAATTGGCCTCAAAATTCCGCATTTGAAGAAGAAATTATACTCTTTATTTGTGCTTTCTCAAATTGTTTTTCTTGGATCACAGCTTTTCGGTTTATCCGGAAAGAGTTTGTTCCTGGCAGGAAGTGCCTACCTTTTGTGCCTGCTAATGACTGCCGGAGCAAGTCTGCGCTTTGCAAATATGCGGGATCTTTCGCTCAAAGACTGGCTTGTCTTTATTTGCCAGCAGCACGTGCTGCCGTGGGTGATGGGTTATTCACTGTTTCGGGGCTGGTTGGATTTTCGCGGAGAACCTGAGTATTCGGCCAGTTAATTGTGACTGCAGGAGTATACGATAATTTGACTATTTACGCAAAGCAATTCAGAATGGACGACCACTCTTTGAAGATGTGCCAGACGTCAACTCCTGTCTGATTTTAATTTATCGTTGAATTCAGATACCCGGAATTATTCAGTTTGGATTCAAAGACAAACTGACTCAGGTCAGTAAAGAAAAAGATTTAAATCAGAAAATAAGTGTAATTCAAGATGTTTGTTACCTATAAACTTTCAGAAAATTCATTTAAAAAACTCCGAAAAAAAGGAGTCAGTGATGTTGCTCTAAACGACCTTGCTGAGCTGGAGAACAGAGTATTCCCAAACTCGTATATTTTTTTGAGCCGTGTCCGGAAGCTCCCTCAGGCAGAAGAAATTATGAAAAATGAAGCGGATCTTTTGAAAGCAGCTAAGGGGTTTTTGCGCCTGGACCTTGTGATCCCTAACCGCACAATCAGGGAATGGGCCGAGGCTCTGATTTTTGCGGTTGTAGTGGCAACCATTGTCCGGACCTATTTGTTTGCACCTTATCAAATCCCATCCGGGTCTATGCTGCCGACTATTCAGATTGGAGACCACATATTTGCCAGTATGTATTCCTATGGCTCACCGATTCCCTTCACAGATATCAAACTTTTTAAAAAACCTGTACTGCGGGGAGATATTATAATATTCCCCTTTCCGCGAGATCCTTCGGTTGACTACATAAAACGCGCAGTTGGGCTGCCTGGTGAGACACTGGAAATTCGGAAAGACCAGGTTTTCATAAATGGAGAACAACTTGATGAGCCTTACACATATTATGAACCAAATGAACGGAGAACCCGACTGGCGCAGGGTTTAATGTCATCAACTCCGGTCAGCCGCTTTGGCCCGATTAAGATTCCGGAAGGTAAAATATTTGCGATGGGAGATAACAGATACAACAGTGCAGATAGTCGTTACTGGGGGTTTGTTGATCTGAAAACAGTTGTCGGAAAAGGACAGATTATCTACTGGTCGCACGATCCTGATGAAAATATTTTTGGCGGATATAGATTTGGCCGTTTACTTGATTACCTGAAATAATAAGTCAGCAAGAGCAGTTTTTTTGAATGAGAGAATGAAAACAGCAGCAAATACAATCCCCCGAAATGCACCCTGCTGGTGCGGAAGCGGTAAAAAATATAAAAAATGCCACATGGAAAAAGGGCAAAAACAGGTGCCATTGCCAGAGACAAAACCTAAGCCTAAAGGGCGTCAAGTTATTATTAAAACCGAGACACAGATTGAAGGTATCCGCAAAAGCAGCCAACTTACAAAATTTCTGCTCGATATGGTTGAGGAACGTATCAGTGAGGGAGTGACATCAAATGAAATAGACGAGTGGGTTTATCGTGAAACTCTGGCTAACGGCGCAATTCCGGCTCCATTGAATTACGGGCACGGTCAAGGTCGACGGAGGATGCCGTTTCCTAAAAGTGTCTGCAGTTCACCGAACAATGTCATTTGCCATGGTATTCCAAACAATCAGGCACTGCAGAGCGGTGATATTGTGAATATTGATGTTACCTGCGATTTAGACGGCTATTTTGGAGATGCCAGCAGAATGTTTATCATTGGCGATGTTCCAGATAGAACGCGGGAATTGGTGGAAGTCACACGGGAATGTCTTGAGCTGGGGATAGAACAGGTTTGTCCATCTAATACGCTTGGTGACATTGGCCACGTTATTCAGCAGCATGCGGAAAAACATGGCTTTTCGGTGGTCAGAGATTTTGCAGGACATGGAGTTGGAGTAGAATTTCACGAGCCTCCACAGGTACTGCATTACGGTCAGCCGGGGACGGGTGTAACCATTCAGGAAAATATGATCTTCACAATTGAACCGATGATCAACATGGGCAGTTTTGAATGCAGAGTTTTGGGTGACGGCTGGACGGCTGTGACTGTGGACGGAGAGTTATCTGCTCAGTGGGAACACACTTTGCTGGTTACTGAAAGTGGAGTTGAGGTACTGACTGCATAAGTCATTCTGCATTAACAATGTATTGCTTGTTAGCAATCAAGATTAGACAATTACCTGAAAATTATCCATTCCCGCGAAAGCAGGAATGACAAACAATTGTGAATTATACTTTGTAAACTAGTTCATCAAAATACTGTTTTCAATTATTTTGTATGCATGAGAGCATTAAGCTTGTATTTTCCGCAGTCTTCGCTTAATTTATTGTCTATTCTATTACAATCTTAAACATGAAAATTTAAAATGGGTACCTGGAACAAACCGCCAAATAAATCACCTTGGGAAAAAGGGTCGCAACCTCCCGACATTGATGAACTCCTCAGCAATCTTCAGGATAAGTTTAAGATTGGTCTGCCAAAAAAAGGAGTATTTTCATACATCATAATTTTAGCAATTATCGTTTGGTTGGCAACGGGTATTTTTATTATTGATCCTGAAGAACAGGGAGTCATCAAGCGTTTTGGAGAGGTTACAGAAGTGGTTGGACCGGGACCGCATTATCATTTACCGACTCCGATCGAAACCGTCCAGATTGCTCCTGTAACTGCAGTGCGGAGACTTGAGATTGGATTCCGTACAATACAGCTTGGACCTCCTGCCAAATACAGACGTGTTTTAAAAGAATCATTAATGCTCACCGGAGATGAAAACATCATTGATGTGCAGTTCATAGTGCAGTATCGCATTTCTGATTTGGAAAATTATTTTTATAGTCTGACTAACCCGGATGTAACTGTGAGATCTGCCGCTGAATCCGCGATGCGTGAAGTTATCGGTGATTCTTCAGTTACGGAAGCACTGACTGTTGGAAAAGGAATAATTGAAGATACTACTGCTCTGCTTCTTCAGCAGACAATGAACAGCTACAAAGGCGGAATTAAGATTGAGAATGTGAAACTGCAGGATGTTCATCCTCCGGACGCAGTAAAAGAAGCTTTTAAAGATGTGGTAAGTGCCCGTGAGGACCGAGAAAAAATGATCAATGATGCAGAAGGTTACAGAAACAATCTTGTTCCGAAAGCCAGAGGAGAAGCTGCACAATTGGTCAATAGTGCAAAGGGTTACGCCAAAGAAAAGGTGTTGGTCGCCATTGGTGAATCAGAAAGATTTAATTTGGTCTATGAAGAATATAAAAAAGCCAAAGATATTACCCGGGAGCGGATTCTGCTAGAAACAATGGCCAGCATTCTCCCCAAAGTAAACAAGGTGATTGCTGACAAAGAGTTGGGAGGGAATGTTCTTCCGTTTTTGCCTATCGGACAATCATTGAATCAACTGAGTAAATAAGTTTAGTCAGATCAATTTGACAACCGAGTTATCCCCATCTTTCGGCTGTTAGTCACAGTTTACGTTTACTCTGAATTCATGTTGTTTTCAGGGCTATTTCAAATAATTCTTTGGAGGTATTAATGATTGCAGTTGGTTCGGAAGCACCGGATTTTAAATTGGCCAGCCAGTTTGATACGGAGTTTTCCTTGAGTGAGTTCAAGGGAGAAAAGAATGTAATGCTGGTGTTTTATCCACTTGACTGGACTGCCACCTGAAGCAGGGAAATACCCAAAATTGAGTCGATGATTGATCGATTCAAGGAGGCAGACACTCAAGTATTGGGTGTGAGCATTGACAGTAAACATTCACATAAAAAATGGGCCGAATCCCTTGGCGGTGTGTCTTATCCACTGCTGCAGGATTTCCATCCAAAAGGCTCCATGGCGACTTCTTATGGGACTTATTTGGAGAATAAGGGATTCGCAGCTCGATCAACAGTTATAGTAGACAAGCAAGGCTCGGTTCGATATTCCGTTATGGCAAATGGAGAGCGCATCATTACTGAGCTTTTAACTGAGTGCAAAAAGATTAACGGCTGAGTAGCTGGAAATATTTTTTGAAATCATACAGGCGGTCTCTGTTGGGACCGCCTTTTTTTTGGGAATAATAAAATAGATGCACTCAAGAATGGAACTGTATTTCTACGAAGACTGCGAATATTCGCAGATTGTACTGAATACGATTTCCAAGCTGAAAATACAGGATAAATTCACCTTTAAGGATATCCGCCTGAATCCGGACTATGCGCAAGAACTGGTAGATCTGACAGGGGATATTACAGTACCCTGCCTGGTAAATGCGGAGGGTCCTATGAAAGAAGCAAAAGACATCCGTAAATACCTTGTTTCGCATTTCATGTGAGACTCTTTAAGTCGTCTCTCCCCCGCTTTCAGACTTTATCCAACTTTGGTGCTAAGAACAGCATTCGTCCTGTTACAAGTCGTCTGACAGTGCTTTTCTTTGTTCAGATGTGAGAGATGTTTCCTCTTTAAATAAAGGATGATCTGAACCAATTGCTACAGGTACTTTACCCTTCGTATTGAACTTAATGTATTGAACAGAAGACAGTCGACCATCTCCAATTTGTCTCTCGTCAAAAGTTGCCCTTATACGGGTTTCATCTTCTAATTTTAGATAAAGATGCATTGGCAAATCAATCCACTTGCTCAGTTTGTCATCTCTTTCCGCAGGATCATCAATTTCTATCAACAGCGTACATCCTAATTCGCCAGACTTTCCTAGAATTTCATTGTAGGTTTTTATTTCATGCTGGATATCTGCCTCTTTTACAATACGTTCCACCCGTATCATTTCCTGAATTTGGTAACGAACAGTATCTTTGTTTTCAAACAGGAATGACAAAACACCTCCAACATTAATTCTGCGGACTTCCTTTATTTTCATTATGTTTTCACGAACTTCACTTCGCTGATCTTCGTAAGTTACATAGTCCAGAATTTCTTCTCGGCTGACATGCTTCATTCCGACTCTCCTTTAATTGTGAGGAATGGTTAATTGGTATAAAATTTTATAATTTATTATCTGTATTAACAGAACGATAAGCCTCTGCAAGGATGGACATGGGATGTTTGGGTTTCACCCCTGCATGTTGTTTAAACTGTAGTGCCGCCAGGGGACAGTCTGTAACCCATACTTCAGTTTCTTCGGTTTTCATTCCATTAAATGATTTTTGACCAATTCGTTTGGAAGCCTCAAAGCTCTCAACTTTCATGGCATAAGTCCCATCGTGTCCGCAACATTCCATGACAGTTTTCATTTTTGAACCCGTCACTTTTTTAATTAAGTCCCGTCCCTTAAAGCCAATTCCTTGAGCTCTTAAATGGCAAGGAGCATGATAGCTAATAGCTTCTGTTGGTAAATTATTCATGTCCGTGTTAAACCTGTCTTCATTGCGAATGTTCCATAAAAATTCTGAAGGATCGTTTATTGCTCCTGATAACTTTTTGGCTCTTTCACGATCCTCTCCTTCCAGGAGTTCCGGATACTCTCGTCTCATCATCATTGCACAGGTTGGGTTGATCGCCAGGACCCTGCTGCCCTGTTCCACAAACGGCATAAGAATATCCAGATTGTGTTTTGCATTGGCACGTAATGTTTTCAAATCTCCCTGCTCCCATACCGGCATCCCGCAGCACTTCAACCCTTTTACACAAGCACAGTCTACCTTGTTTTTTTCCAGTACTTCTATCGTATCTTTCCCAATTTGCGGTTCATTGTGCTGGACATAACATGTTTGAAATAAAACGGTTTCAGCTTTGTTATTTTTACGAATCAGTCCCTTTTTAGTTGCCCATTTTTCAAATGTCGAAAAACTAAAATCAGGCAGTAATTTTTCTCGATGAATGCCAAGCAATTTTTCCATAAACCATCGATGGGCTCCGACCCTGTTCATTACATTTGCAATTCCAAAACTCGCACGGGCCATACCGGCAGATTTATCGGGGTTTCCTAAAATTTTATCACGCAAATTCCTGGGTTTGTCTTTGGAGTGGATTGCCTTATGACGATGAACCAGTTTGGGGAAATCGAGTTTAAACTGGTGTCCATCTCGAACAGTATAAGGACACTGAACTTCACACAATTTGCACTGAAAACATGCATCCATAATCTGTTGTGTTTCCTGTGGTTTAATCTTTTTTACCTCACCTTCATATTGTCTATCCAGAAAATTAAAGAGCGTAGGAAAGGAGTCACAATACTTAAAACACATTCTGCAGCCATGGCAAATTTCAAATGTCCTTTCAATTTCTTTATCCAGCGCAGTCTTATCCCAATACATTGAATCACTGGGATCATAAGTTAAACCGTCTGTTGGTAAATAAGATATTCTAGATTGATTTTCTTCCACGAGTTTTAATGGGTGATTTTCTAGAAAAAAGGAGTAAACGCCTCAAAGATATTCGATTCGAGGCGTTTTAAGGTTTAATCAGGAAACGCTGTCAGCCATTTGTTGAAATCGACCGGCATGAGATTTTTCTGCTTTTGCCAATGTTTCAAACCAATCGGCAATTTCTGCAAAATTTTCTTCTCGAGCGGTTTTGGCCATGCCTGGATACATATCAGTGTATTCATGCGTTTCACCGGCTACCGCGGCTTTTAAATTATCCAACGTATCTCCAATAGGTAGACCTGTTGCAGGATCACCAACTTCTTTCAAATAATCCAGATGCCCGTGTGCGTGCCCAGTTTCTCCTTCTGCGGTTTCACGAAAATTACTTGCTATTTCAGGATACCCCTCAATGTCAGCGACTTTTGCAAAATAAAGATAGCGTCTATTTGCTTGAGATTCTCCTGCAAATGCATCTTTGAGGTTTTCGTGAGTTTTTGTACCATTCAAATTACTCATATTCTAGTCCTTTTTGTAGATTGAAATCATAGGTTTGTTTATCAACTCCCCCTGAGTCCTGAATGAACTCTGTGTAATTATAAAATTATTAAATTGATTTGTCTAATCGTTTATTTTTATTATACTGATAGGTAATATCTATTAATATGGATTAACCCATTGTTTGAGGAGTGATTATGAATTTGAGAGATTTGGAATATCTTGCAGCTGTTGGAGAATATAAACATTTTCGAAAAGCTGCAGAAAAATGTTTTGTGAGCCAACCCACTTTGAGCGGACAACTAAAAAAATTAGAAGACCACATTGGCGCTCAACTGGTAGAACGAACCACCAGAAATGTCTTTTTGACACCCATTGGTGAAGAAATAGTAAAAATATCACGGAGGATTTTGGCTGATGCGGCTTCCATTGAAAATATGGTTTCAACCTATACAGATCCAATGAGCGGTACACTCAATGTTGGTCTAATTCCAACAATAGCACCTTATCTTTTGCCCTTGATTGTGCAACCTATAAATCAAGCCTATCCTCAACTGGAAATTATCTTACAGGAAGTTCAAACAGAAGTTATGTTGAAAAAACTGAGTGAAGGAACATTGGATGCAGGAATCTTAGCAGTTCCTCTAGAAATGAAAGGACTTGAAGAGATCATTCTATACACAGAACCATTTTATGTTGCTGCTAACAATCAGCACCCATTTGCTGCTAAATTATCTATCAAGATAGAGGATTTGCAGGATGAAACTCTATTATTACTGGAAGAAGGTCATTGCTTGAGGGGGCAGGTTATGGATGTTTGTTCACAAGCCATGACCAAAGAAAGAAAAGATTTCCAGGGTACAAGTCTGGAAACAATCAGACATATGGTATCTACTGGTATTGGAATTACCCTTATTCCACAAACTGCAATTGATTATAATAATCTAATTCAAAATGCTTCTATCAAATATATTCCGTTTAAAAACCCTGCACCTGCCAGAAGAGTTGGATTATTATTTCGGAAAACTTCCAATAGAAAAGTGTGTTTTCAAAAATTAGCTGCTTCGGTTCAAAGTATCATTCAAAAAGAATTTTTACTGGAAGAAACTGTAGAGGTTCTCCCAGTAAAATTGAACAGTTAGAACTTCACCAAATATATTTACGGGAAAGGGCAGAGTGGTTCTCAGGTTTCCTCAAGTCCCCTCTTCATTATCAACTTCCCGGAACGCACCATTTCCACAAGCCCCATTGGCTCCAGTAGTTTTTCAAGGGCATCGATTTTTAAGGAATCGCCGGTCGTTTCTATCACAAGAGACTGATCCGTAATGTCTACTGTTTTTGCACGAAACACCTCTACAATCTGGAAAATTTCTGCACGCTGATCAGGCTTTGCCCTTACTTTAAATAATGCCATCTCCCGATCCACAATATCGGTAGAAGGGTGACTGGCGGCGTGAACAACATCAACTAATTTATTCAGTTGCCGCAGTATTTGGTCGTATGAGCTTGGTACACCTTGTACTACTACTGTAATTCTTGAAAAGTTGGTGTTGTGTGCCGGTGAAACGACCAGTGAATCCACGTTGTAACCACGACGCGCAAATGTTTGAGCAAGCCTGACAAGAACTCCGGGCTTGTTACAAACATAAATACTGATTGCAAATTTTTCTTCCATAAAAGCCTGATTGTGATTAATTATGATCGACTATTCAGCAGGGCATCGATTAAAAGTATAAAAATTAAACGGTAATGAAAGCTGATTTTTTCTCTATTTCAGAGATCAAGTACTGCCAACGGGCTTTTTAAGTTTCTTGCTTGCCGGAGGTTCATCAATTAACATATCGCTGACTGCTGCTCCTGCAGGAATCATCGGAAAAACATTATCAGCTTTGACCACTTCTGCCTCAATAATACAAGGACCATCGTTGTAGGCCAGAGCTTTTTTTAACACTTTGGTCACATCACCTGCACGCCTCAGATGAAAACCCTTGATTCCGTATGCTTCTCCAATTTTGACAAAATCCGGATTACCTTCCATATCCACACCGCTTTCACGGTTATCAAAAAACAGCTGTTGCCATTGCCGAACCATGCCCAGATAGCTGTTGTTGATAATCAAAATTTTGAGCGGCAGCTTGTTAATTGCAGCCGTTGCCAGCTCCGACATAGTCATTTGGAAACCACCGTCACCCACAACAGCTACTACAAGATCTTCTGGGTTTCCAAGTTGCGCTCCAATAGCTGCGGGGAATCCGTATCCCATGGTTCCAGCTCCTCCGCTGGACAGCCATTGGCGTTCGCGGGTTGATCTGCAGAATTGGGCAGCCCACATCTGGTGTTGGCCGACATCTGTAGCAATAATAGCATTGGATCCAGTTAAACGGTCCAGTTCTGCTAAAACATGTTGTGCTCGCAAACCTCCACGCTTTGGATATTTTAAGGGGTGTTTCTTTTTCCAGTTCTCAATTTTCTTCAGCCACTCTTTGGTGTCAAGCGGCTTTACCAGAGGAATCAATTCATCCAGAACCAAAGCTGCATCTCCATTTACGCTGATGTCCGGTTGAATGATTTTTCCAAATTCAGCAGGATCGATGTCTATATGTATCTTTGTGGCGTTTAGACAAAATTCACTAACTTTGCCCGTAATACGATCATCCCAGCGTGCGCCGATTGCCATAATCAGATCACACTCGATAACTGCCTTGTTGGCATAAGCTGTTCCATGCATACCCAACATTCCAACTGAAAGATGGTGCATTTCAGAAATACTCCCTTTCCCAAGCAGAGTTGTGGTAACAGGAGCCCGAAGTTTTTCTGCCAGTTTTTTTATTTGTTTTCCCGCACTGGAAATTACAGCACCAGCTCCAACATAAAGCAGGGGGCGTTTTGATTTTGCCAGCAGCCCAGATATTTTTTTTATGCTACTTGAGTTCCCACTAGTTGGTACTGCATATCCCGGCAGATCCATTTCTGCCGAAAAATCCTCTGCCCATTCTTCCGAAACCACATCTTTAGGCAAGTCTACCAGAACAGGCCCAGGACGACCTGTTGAGGCAAGATGGAATGCTTCTTTAACAATTCTTGACAAGTCTTTTACATCCCTTACCAGATAACTGTGTTTGACTACAGGCATTGTCACACCAAACACATCGGCCTCCTGAAAAGCATCTTTACCCAAATTGGGCGTGATGGTTTGTCCTGTTAGAACCACAAGAGGTACTGAATCCATATGAGCAGTGAGTATCCCAGTGACGGTGTTAGTCGCCCCGGGCCCGGAAGTCACCAAAACCACTCCGGTTTTTCCAGTAGCTTTCGCATAACCATCAGCCATGTGTGTTGCCCCTTGCTCGTGACGTACTAAAATTATTTTTAGTTCCGGAGCATCTACAAGTGCATCAAAAATCGGCATACAAGCACCACCGGGATATCCGAAAATATACTCAACTCCTTGTTTTTTCAGGACTTCAACTAAAATTTGAGACCCGTTCAAGCGTTTTTTCATGTTCTTAGTTTAGACAAATGTATAGTTTAACCTAAAATATACCACTATTTTAGTACCGCCTCAAGTAAAAACGCAAACATTGTGAAAAAATATTAAATAATAATACCTTGTAATAAAAACAGTTGTCAATTATGACGATAAAATGTGATTAAATGGCACCCGACTACAAATAAAGAGTCAACATTAAGAATATAATACAAATAATAGTTGGTTTTAATAATAAAAAATTAATGATACACACAGGAAACACAAAATATTTAGTATAAAAAACACCTTTGATAAACGAATTTTATTGATATTTTGGTAGTATTTGATAGAACTAAGACTCGTATTATTTAGACAGTTCATCGAAAAAAGAGGTTTTAATTTGTTTTCCAAGGACATTCTGACTCAAGTTGACAATCTGCTGAGTCGTTATCCCATCAAGCAAAATGCCCTGATTCCAATTTTACTTTTGGCTCAGCAAGAAAATGAGGGCTGGTTGACAGAAGAGTGGATGCAGCACGTCGCCGATATTTGTGAAGTGCCGCTTACTCATGTTGAAGGCGTGGCTACCTTTTACACAATGTTTCGTTTGAAACGCCCCGGGAAATTCCATTTACAGGTTTGTACTTGCGTACCATGTTGTCTCGTTGGAGGAACAGAGTTGTTGGAACATACAGAAAAAAAACTAAACATTCACGCGGGACATACTACAACTGACGGTGAATTCAGCATTGAAGAAATGGAGTGCCTTGGTGCGTGCAGCTTTGCACCTGCAATAATCGTAAATGAAGACTATCATGAACAGGTAACTCCGGATAAAATGGATAAATTGATTGATCAACTCAAACAGTAAAAATGCTAGAAGAAACCCTTGTTCTTTTCAAAAATATTAGAAACCCTAAATACGATAAGTCTCTGACTGGTTACAAAAAAACTGGTGGGTTTAAATCTTTGAAAAAAGTATTTGGCATGAAGCCGGAAGAAGTTGTGCAGGAAGTCAAAGAATCCGGAGTACGTGGACGGGGCGGAGCGGGATTTCCGACAGGTTTGAAATGGAGCTTCATGGCAAAAGGAACCGGTAAACCCAGTTATCTGGTTGCCAATGCTGATGAATCTGAACCGGGGACCTGTAAGGATCGCGAACTGATGCTAAAAGATCCTCACCTTTTTTTGGAAGGCCTGATGATTGGAAGTTATGCTGTTGGTTGTCATCATGCTTATGTCTATGTTCGTGGTGAATTTTTTCCAGCCATCAAGATCTTAAATGCTGCTGTTGATGAATTATATGCAGACGGGCTTCTTGGACACGATCCGCTGGGCAGCGGCTTTAATTTGGATATTACTATCCACACCGGCGCGGGTGCTTATATTTGTGGTGAGGAAACCGCACTGCTGGATTCATTGGAGGGCAAACGCGGACAGCCCAGAGTAAAGCCTCCTTTCCCTGCAGTTTCAGGCTTCAACGGATGCCCAACGAGTGTAAACAATGTTGAAACACTGGCCTGTTTGCCTTTTATTTTTAGTGACGGAGGAGTGGAATCTTTCAAAAGTTTTGGTCCACAAAATAATTCAGGGACACATTTAGTGAGCTTGAGTGGTCATGTAAATAGTCCGGGAGTTTATGAGTTGCGGATGGATGTCAGTATGAAAGACATTATATACGAAATCGGCGGAGGCATCCGGAATGGAAAGAAGCTTAAAGGTGTAATTCCCGGAGGCTCCTCTTCACCTGTCATGAAAGCCGATGAAATTGATGTGCTTTATAACTTTGATGATTTGGCAAAAATAGGGACCATGATGGGGTCTGCGGCGATGATGGTCTTTGATGAAGATACTGATGTAGTGAAATTACTCCACCGGATTACCCGTTTTTACGCTCATGAATCCTGCGGACAGTGTACACCCTGCCGTGAAGGGACTCACTGGTCACGTCTAATTGTCAGGGATTTTCTCAGGGGAAACGGAAGTGAAGAAAAATTAGAGCGTCTTGACCGAGTCGGCGGAAACATGTTGGGGACCACTCTTTGTGCTTTGGGGGATGCCGCCGCGATGCCGATTCAAAGTTTTGTAAACAAATTTCCGGAGGAGTTCCGGAATTATTATGCCACTGCTTAACGAGTTTTCCATGCCTGTATTTCAAATTGATGGTGAACCGGTTGAATATGAGCCGGGTGAAAAAGTCCTTTCTGCCGCTTTACGTTGTGGAAAAATAATTCCTCATTATTGCTACCATCCCGGAATGTCTGTAGTCGCCACCTGCCGAATGTGTCTGGTGGATGTGGTCGATCTTGGTAATGGCAGACCTGCACCAAAACTCCAAACCGCTTGTTCTGTTGATGCCACGGAAGGCATGAAGATCGAAACTCTCAACGAAAAAGTTGAAGAGGGACGGAAACTTGTTAACGAATTTTTGCTGATTAATCACCCTCTCGATTGTCCGATCTGTGATCAGTCCGGAGAATGTACTCTTCAAGACTACGCTTTCAAATATGGTTCCGGAAAATCGGAAATGGATTATTCTAAACGGGTTAACGGCTGGCGCGACATTGGTACTTTTGTAGCCCTGGAACGTAACCGTTGCATACAATGCTCTCGCTGTGACAGATTTACCAGGGAAATCACCGGTACCAACGAATTCGGAATGTTTAACCGTGGACATGAATTGGCCGTGGATACCTATACAGACAGACCGATGACGAATAAATTTCAGGGAAACATGGCAGACATTTGTCCGGTCGGTGCCATCACCGAAAAAGAGTTCCGCTTCAAGCGTCGCGTTTGGAAATTGAAAAAAAATCATTCCATTTGTACCGGCTGCTCTACGGGCTGCAATGTTACGATAGAACATGACAGAAACGAAGTCTTTAGGCTCAAACCACATGAGAACCAAAGCGTCAATAAATGGTGGTTGTGCGATGAAGGTCGTTTGACTTACAGAAAAATGAATGAAAGAAAATCCAGGATACATCAGCCTTTGGGGCTAATTGGAGAGAATCTCGAAGGTATTTCATGGGAAAAAGCATACGGTGCAATTGCGGAACGAATCAGAGAGCTGAAGCCGCTTCCCCAGGAGGTTCTTGCACTTACCGATACTCATGCAAGCAACGAAGAATTATTTTTATTTCAAAAATTGTTGAAAGAAGGGTTCTCTTCTGAAAACATCTTTTGCCCTTTTCCGACGTGGGAACAAAGTGAAAGTGATTTTTTCATCAATACCCTCATCACGACAGACAAAACTCCCAACCGGGCTGGAGCACTGGCGCTTCAGATCAAGGGGGACCAGAAGAACAAAAAACTTAAAAAAGTGATCGAAGGTGAATTGAAAGTAGTCTTCGTACTGGGCAACCCATTTGAAACCGAATTGGAGTTTAAGGAAATAATAAAGCGAACACAACTTGTAATTCATATCGGAATTTTTCACAATTCCTGGAGTGAAATGGCTGACGTTGTACTTCCCGGACAGTTTTATTCAGAAAAAGAAGGAACCTATACCAACAAGAATCAGCGAGTTCAGTCGACTGAAATTGCTGTCAAGGCTTTACGCAAGACTCGCCCGGAGTGGCAGATTATTTCAGAATTATCGCAGGCTCTGGGGCACAAAAGTAGTTTCGAAAGTATTCCACAAGTTTTTAACGCAATGGTTCAGGAGTCAAAGGCATTTACCGGAATTAGTTTTGATAAAATTGGAAGCTTTGGAATTGAACTGACGAAAAATACAAAAGACCCTGGTAAAAACGTTGTCCCGGAAATGACAGCTATTTAATAGTCCACCATTATTCATGCCGTAATTTAAAAACTATGTTAACAATTTTTTACATTTTTGCGGTACTAAGCGTGCTGGGTGCGTTGGGTGTCCTTTTTTTACGGAAACCAATACACTGTGCGCTGTCTCTGGTGGGCACGTTTTTTTGTTTAGGTGCAATCTATGTAATGCTCAACGCGGAGTTTGTAGCAGTCATTCAGGTTTTGGTTTATGCTGGCGCAATCATGGTTCTTTTCCTCTTTGTGTTGATGCTGCTTTCCTCAAAGGACTCTGAACAGTATGTCAACAAATGGTCCGTGGGGAAAATTTTGGCTGGGCTTCTCTCATTAGGAGTTTTTATTCAAATTGCCGGTCTATTCACAGCAAACGAACTGCAGCTTGGATCGAAGGGGGAATATCCGCTTGAGGTTGTAGAAGAAGTTGGTTCGATTACTCTAATTGGACGCCTGCTTTTTACAGATTATATTTTGTCATTTGAAATAATAGCTATTCTCCTGCTAGTTGCAGTAATTGGGGCGGTTGTGATTGCAAAACGACGTTTTCAGTAAATCTTTTTATGATTCCCATTGAACATATTTTATTGTTGAGTGCACTCCTTTTTATAATTGGGGTACTGGGTGTGATGCTGCGCCGCAACGTCATTGTGATATTTATGAGCATTGAACTGATGCTCAACGCAGTCAACTTGTCATTTGTGACTTTCGCCAGGAGCTTGGACTCCATGACCGGTGTTATCTTTATCTTTTTTATCATTGTGGTTGCCGCTGCAGAAGCGGTGGTCGGCTTATCGATAATTCTTTCAATATTTCGAACACGAAAAACTCTGAATATTGATGAGTTTAATTTATTAAAGTGGTAGCTATGTCACAAATTTGGCTTGTACCGGCATTCCCCCTGCTGGGATTTATCCTAAACGGTTTTTTGGGGAAACGTTTTGGTACACGTTTTGTTACCTTTGTCGGTCCACTGGCAGTCGGTATGGCGTTTGCGCAGTCACTCATCCTGTTTTTTCAGATGCTTGAGGCAGAGGGGAATGTTCTCAATGAACACCTTTATACCTGGATTGCCTCAGGAAATTTTGAAGCAGGGATAAATTTTACAGTCGATCAACTTTCAGGACTGTATTTACTCATAATCACCGGAGTCGGTTTTTTGATTCATGTATATTCTGTGGGATACATGAAAGGAGAGTCCGGCTACTATCGCTTTTTTGCCTACCTGAATTTGTTTGTGTTTTTCATGCTGCTGCTGGTTCTCGGTGACAACTTTTTGCTGATGTTCGTGGGCTGGGAAGGAGTTGGTCTTTGTTCCTATTTGTTGATAGGTTATTATTTTGAAAAAGATTCTGCAGCCGAAGCTGCTAAAAAAGCTTTCCTTTTCAATCGAGTCGGTGATTTTGGCGTGTTGTCGGCTGTATTGTTGATTTTCCTGTCATTTGGTTCCATCGAATTTGCCACAGTCAATGCAGAAGCTTCCACACGACTTGAATTTGGCGGCCCGCTTGTAACAGCAATTACTTTGCTGCTCTTTCTCGGAGCAACAGGAAAATCAGCCCAAATTCCGCTTTTCGTATGGCTTCCGGACGCCATGGAAGGCCCCACTCCTGTTTCTGCTTTGATACATGCTGCAACGATGGTAACTGCCGGCTTGTACATGGTTGCCCGTTTAAGTCATTTGTTTGTACTGGCTCCTTTTACAATGAACGTCATTGCTGTCGTTGGAGCAACCACGGCAATTTTGGCTGCAACCATAGCTATTACGCAAACTGATATCAAGCGAGTCCTGGCTTACTCTACTGTCAGTCAATTGGGTTACATGTTCCTGGCAATGGGAGTTGGGGCTTTTGGCGCTGGAGTTTTCCACGTCATGACACATGCTTTTTTTAAGGCACTTCTCTTTTTGGGTTCCGGTTCCGTCATTCTGGCAATTCACCATGAGCAGGACATGCGGAAAATGGGGGCACTGAAAAACAAGTTGCCGATCACTTATGTAACCATGTTGTTGGGTACACTGGCTATTTCAGGGATCCCGTTTTTCTCCGGTTTTTTCAGCAAAGACGAGATCCTCTGGAAAGCATTCAGTTCCCCATTTGGAAGCCCGTGGCTTTGGGGTATTGGATTTTTGACTGCCGGCATGACCGCATTTTATATGTTTAGGATGATCTATTTGACATTTCATGGGGATTCAAGGGTTGATTCACACGTTACTGAACATGTACGGGAGTCTCCTTTATCAATGACCTTACCACTGATGATTTTAGCGGCACTTGCAGTTATAGGTGGTTTTTTTGGGGTTCCACATGTGTTTCATGTTATTCCCAATGGAATAGAAGTTTACTTTCATGATTTCTTTGCAGAAATTCCAGCAGGTCATGGAAACGTTTCGACTGAGTGGACGCTGATGATTCTGTCTGTAATATTTGCTTTTTTTGCCTGGTTTATGGCAAGTCGTTTATATCATTCAGGATTTGAAATTGCTTCCGGATTGAGAAGCAAATGGGAATGGGCATATCAACTTTCTCTTAATAAATGGTATGTCGATGAATTGTATAATTCGATAATTATTCAGCCGGGACGTTTACTATCGACCCACTTACTTTGGGGCTTGTTTGATCAAAACGTGATTGACCGGGCTGTCAACACAACCGGTGCAGTTGCACGTTCGGTTGGCAACACTATTCGCCCCTTCCAGAATGGATTGATACAGAATTATGCCCTCATTTTCACTCTTGGAACTTTCCTGATTCTATGGTATATGACGTAGAACTGCATCATTGGAGTTTTACTTCTTCTGCTGGAAAGATAATCACTAGTAAAAACAAAATCATGAAATATTTATTTGCTATTTTTGCTCTTGCTTCTTTTTCCATGTTCACTCAAGCCTCTGCCTTTGAGATTGGAGTTGTTGACCTGAACCAAGCTCTTAACCAGTCTGAACCTGGAATTCGTTCCAAAAATATACTGGAGCGTCGAGGACGTCAAAAGCAGCAGGAATTTAAACTTGAAGAGTCAGAACTCCGAAAACTTGCTGAGGACCTGCGGAATAATCCGTTGTTGACTCCCAAAGCCAAGACAAATAAAGAACAGGAATTGATTGCACGGCAGCAGCAACTGCGTGAAAAAGTTCGCTCCATTGAACAGGAAATGAGGCTGGAAGAACGACGCTTAACGGAAGTTATTTTCAAAGAACTCAAAACTGTGATCCGCAGTATTTCCATTAAAGAGAAACTTGATTTGGTTCTTGAAAAAAATGCTGCACAGGTAATTTTGTATATGAAGGAAGACACAACTGATCTTACTCAAAAAGTGATTGATGCATACAATGCACTAAAACAAGCAGAAGGAAGTTGATGATGAATTTGGAGGAAATAAAGAATATTCTGCCGCACCGCTACCCTTTTTTACTAGTGGACCGGGTGCTGGAAGTTCGTGATGGAGAATACTGTAAAGCCCTGAAAAATGTTTCCGGAAACGAAGAAATTTTTCTGGGGCATTTCCCCCAACAGGCAGTGCTGCCAGGTGTGATGATCATCGAAGCTTTGGCGCAAACAGCCGGACTTGTAATCAATTCCGGAAAGGGAGAGTCTGAAACTGGTGCAATTGTTTTTTTTGCAGGAATAAATAATGCCAAATTTCGGGTTCCTGTTGTTCCTGGTGATCAGTTGATATTGGAAACAACTTTGAGCAATCAGCGTCGAAACTTTTGGGTCTTTGAAGGTAAAGCAAGTGTCGATGGCAAATTGGCGGCACAGGCAGAAATTAAATTAATGATGCAACCAACATGACAACTAAGTTCAGCCTAGAAGAAGTACAAAAGATTGCACGACTTTCTTCTTTGGAATTAACAGAAAAAGAAACGGAAGTTTTTGCAGAACAGTTTTCTGGGATTATGGAATACTTTGAATTGTTGAAAACTGCCGAAATTCCTGACGTTGTTATCAATGTAGATGAAAGCCATTTAGGAGACAGCCGGAAAGATAAAATGGTAAAGTCACCAGTTTCTCCTGAACAGTTTAGTCCGTATCTTGAAGATGGATTTTTCAAAGTACCAAGGGTGATAGATCAGGAAAATTAAACATGACAGGAAAACAAAAAAAATATTTACGTGCATTGGCCCATCCGTTAAAACCGTTATTGAATCTTGGCAAGCATGGACTTTCACCTGAAAACAAGCGAGAAATTGAAACCCTGCTGCTGGACCATGAATTGATTAAACTGAAAGTTCTTGACAGTTGCCCTTTATCAAAAAAAGAATGTGCCAATGCGGTGGGCAGAATTAAGGGTCTTGAAGTTGTGCAGGTTATTGGAAAAACACTTGTTCTTTTTAGTCCTCATCCGGATGACCCGGAAATTAAACTTCCTGCTGCATGATCTCAAGCTGAAACTATATTTGTAAAAAGTAATTTATATTTAATGACGGCTGTATTTCACAGGAAATATGCAGTCATAATACCTAAAACACTCCTCGACGATCTGTCGAAAAATAATCTTTAGAGGTGTTTTTTGACTTTATAGAAATAATTCATAGTTGCTCAACTCGTATGACCGACACCTTTTACATTACCACTCCAATTTACTATGTAAACAGCCATCCACACATTGGTCATGCTTACACTACGATTGTGACTGATGTATTGACACGCTTTCGTAAACTGTTTGGTGATGACACTTATTTTTTAACCGGCACCGATGAGCATGGGCAAAAAATAGTTGAATCTGCCTCCAAAGCTGGTGTTGAGCCGCAAGCATTTGTGGACGAGATCAGCCGGGAATTTCGTGAAATGTGGCCGCATCTGCATATTGATTTTGATCAGTTTATTCGCACGACTGATCCTGAACACAAAACCTGTGTTCAGCAAATCCTGCAAAAAATTTATGATCAGGGTGAAATTTATCTAAAAGAATACGAGGGTCTTTATTGCGTCGGTTGTGAACGTTTTTTGGACGAAGCAGAGTTGAAGGACGGAAATTGTCCGGACCATCAAACACCACCTGAATTTTATCAGGAACAAAATTATTTCTTCAAAATGAGTGCTTACCAGGATTGGCTGCTTGAAGAGTTGAAGCAAAATGAAAGCTGGATATATCCCGGACGTTACCGCAATGAGCTAATACAGTTTCTAAAAGCACCTCTTCAGGATTTGTGTATTTCTCGCCCTAAAAGCCGGTTAGCCTGGGGTATTGATCTGCCTTTTGATAAAAACTTTGTCACCTATGTCTGGTTTGATGCTCTGCTTAATTATGCGAGCGCCTTAGGCTGGCCGGAAGGAGAAAAGTATACAAAGTACTGGCCGCATGTACACCACACAATAGGCAAGGACATTTTAAAAACGCATGGAATATACTGGCCGTGTATGCTCAAGGCTGCAGGTTTGCCTGTCTTTAAAAAACTTGTGGTTCACGGTCACTGGGTCGTAGGAGGCAGCAAGATGAGTAAGTCTCTTGGTAATGTGGTTGATCCACTGGCCATGAAAGATCAACTTGGTGTGGATGCCCTACGTTATTTTTTATTGCGTGATATGAGTTTTGGTGAGGATTCAAATTTTACTGAAGATTTGGCTATCACACGTTACAACGGAGATTTAGCCAATAACTTTGGAAATTTACTCAACCGCTCGATAAGTATGAGCCGAAATAATTTTGAGGGCTGCGTACCTCCTTTGGGTGAAGTTGGAGAACTGGAAATAGATCTCCGGAATTCGTTTAGCAAAGGAGTGGAAACGTGCCAGGAATACATTCTTGCTTTTCAGCCGCATCGTGCTCTGGAACACATAGCGTGGCTCAGCAGCCAGGTCAACAAATACATTGACAACTGCAAGCCATGGAGCCTGGCAGGGCAACCGGAAGGCAGGGAGCGCTTGGGAACTATCCTTTATACTGCACTGGATATGGCAAGAATCCTGGTTGGCTTGCTGGATCCAGTAATGCCGGAAAAGATGTGCGAGGCTCGTAAATCTCTCGGACTTGTTACAGAGGCAATTCCTTTTGAGAAAATTACTCCCGGAGTATTGGTAGCGGGAACGGAACTGCCGGAACCAACACCGTTGTTTCCAAAAATGAAAATTTCTGCCAAAAATGAATCTGTTGTAAAAAATCGACTGCCAGAAAAAATAGAAATTAAGCCGGAGGAGAAGGGGAAAGAGTGGCTGGCTTTTGACGATTTTCAGAAAATGGAACTAAAAGTTGGCCATATCAGATCTTGTCGGAAGGTGGAAAAATCAAATAAGCTGCTCTGTTCTGAAGTCGATTTAGCAGAAGGACGTATACGTTCTATAGTTTCCGGAGCAGCTGAATTCTACACTCCTGAAGAATTGACTGATCGGAGAGTTCTTGTCGTTGCAAACTTGAAACCGGTCAAATTGATGGGCGAAGTTTCTGAAGGCATGATTCTTTTTTCTGACGATAATGGAAAACTCGTTTTGATTGAAGCTCCGGAAGACGTGAATCCGGGTGTTATTGTACGTTAAAACAATTGAAATGTATTTACAATTTGCGATTTGTGTGGGACACTAATTTTGAGCTGAAGGATCTGTTTTTTGGTGCCGATACGGTACAACAGTCGGGGTTTAACCTTTCCCTTTTTTCCCCTGTATTAGCAGTATATTTTGAAAAGAAGGGTAAAGTGAATCATAGACAAAAAATCGACTGTTCTCAAAAAATCTGAAATCTGTAAAACTATTTACTCTTATGAGCATTGCATCAGGCTACCTGCCGATATTGATTATGATTGTGCTGGGACTCATTCTGGCAGGTGCGTTTAGCTGTATCGGCCTGTTTCTGGGACCAAAACTTAGAGGAGAAGTTAAGGAGACCCCCTTTGAATCAGGTTTGCTTAGAGATGGAATGGCAGGACATCGATATGATGTTAAATTTTATATGACTGCTTTGGTCTTTCTAATTTTTGACGTAGAGGTGGTATTTCTTTATCCCTGGGCAGTGCAGATTCGTGAATTAGGGTGGTTTGGTTTTGTGGCCAGCTCAGTCTTTTTGGGAATACTGATTCTTGGTTTGGCTTACGATTGGAAAAAAGGCGCGCTGGAATGGGAGTAAGGCAGATTAAATAGTTTCATTTATACTGCTTCCAGGTGTGCCAATTGTCCCTGATTTGCTGAAAATAACATATGTCCAAAATGGATAATTATGAGTGAATCAAGAAAGCCTGCAAAACCAACAATTCAACTGGAGAATGATCGAGTAATCGTTACTGAATGGAGATTTGCCCCTGGTGCAGAAACAACCTGGCATCAACATGATTATGATTATGTTGTTGTTCCGCAGTCTACAGGTAAACTTCACATTCAAACAGAAACTGAGAAATTCGATGCTGAATTAGTATCCGGAGTCTCTTATGCACGGACAAAGGGCGTAAAGCATAATGTAGTCAACCAGAATGATCACGAGTTTGTCTTTGTGGAGATTGAATTGAAATAAATACCGCCAAGCATTTTTTACGAGGACGCGGAACTCAGTTATCGAAAAAAAGATATAGTTTTTTCAAATAATTGCCCAAAAGATTAAAACTAATTTAAATAAATAATTAAAACAAGGAGCTAAAATGGAAACAGATTATGGTGGTTTTAAAACCACAAAATTTGACAGTGTGGTCAATTGGTCCAGGAAATTTTCACTTTTTCAGTATCCGTTTGTAACTGCTTGCTGCGGAATGGAGTACATGGCCGCAGCCTGCTCACATTATGACATTTCCCGTTTTGGTGCAGAAATTCCTAGATTTTCTCCTAGACAGGCGGACGTTCTCTGGGTAGTAGGAACAATCACTCATAAAATGACCCCGATCCTCAAAACGATTTATGATCAGATGGCAGATCCAAAGTGGGTGATTGCTTTTGGCGCATGTGCATCTTCTGGAGGATTCTATCAAAATTACTCTGTACTTCAGGGAATTGACCGTTTGATACCAGTTGATCTTTATATCGCAGGTTGTCCTCCGCGACCCGAAGCTGTGCTGGACGGACTTATTGAGTTACAGAATAGCATTCAAAATGATGGCCCGACTGCCAACGGCATTACTCCAACTGCCATCAGGCATAAAGATCAAAAAGCAGATCAGCTAAATCGATACTTTGAAATATCCAAAAAAGAAGTATTTGAAAATTTACAAAACCCTAAAAGCAACCGCATCAGCAAACCGGGATTCACTTATTCTGAAGATTTCATCAATGTCAGTCCTCATATTGGCTATGACTCCCCAAGAATGCAGAAAGATAAAGCTGCTCTTAAAGAAAAATAACGGGCGATTATCATCTAACACTAACCTTTAAATAATCATGAGTGAAGAAATTTCCACAATGGAAACGGAAACGCCCCCGGAGGCAGGAGAACTGACTACCCTGCTTAAACAGGAATTTCCGGATGATGTCACCGATTTTCATGCCCACCGTGATGACGAAACTGTCGTTATTGAACGAGATGCCTTGGAGGCTGTTTGCCGCTTTTTACGGGATGATACACGCTGCTCTTTTGAGATAATGATGGATTTAACTGCAGTGGACCGTCTTGAAATGAATGAGACACCACGATTCGAAATGGTTTATCATTTTAAGTCGTTGACCCATGCCCGGCGTTTGAGGCTGAAGGTTCGTTTAGCTGAAGATGATTGTAAGATTGCATCAATTCATCATTTGTGGAAAGCAGTAGACTGGTATGAGCGAGAATGTTTTGATATGTTCGGAATTGTTTTTGAGGGACATCCGGACTTGAGACGGATTTTGATGTACGATGAATTTGAAGGACATCCGCTCCGTAAAGACTATCCAATTGATAAACAGCAGCCTTTAATGGAACTAAAAGAAGTTGAGGAACGACACGTATACGGGAGGCACGCATGACAGATATGACCGTACTTCAGTCCCGTTCTGAGGATGCTTCAACCGGAGAAGACTTTTCCGCCTCAGTTATGAGCATTGAGATTGGCCCCGCTCACCCGGCCATGCACGGAATTGTGCGCTTCACCACACATCTGGATGGAGAATTGATAGTCGGAATGGATCCGGAAATCGGCTATCTGCATCGTGGTTTTGAAAAGGAATCAGAAAATTCAAAATGGATTCAGGTCATCCCGTATACTGACCGGCTGAATTACGTATCTCCCCTGCTGTGTAATATCGGTTATTCAATGGCAGTGGAAAAACTGTATGGAATAGAAGCTCCAAGACGTGCGGAATTTACAAGAGTAATCATGGGTGAAATATCACGGATCACAGACCATCTGACTTGTCTGGGAGCAGTAGCCATGGAGATTGGTGCATTTACATTTTTTCTCTGGTTTATCAAGGCTCGTGAATACCTTTGGGAACTAGTTGAGGAAATGACTGGCGCAAGACTGACGACAAACTGGACCCGTTTTGGTGGGAATCATTCCGATCTTCCAGATGGTTTTTTGGGTGATCTGGCAGATCGTTTAGCCAAATTGAAAGAAGTCTTGACGGAATGTAACAAACTTCTCACTGGCAATAAAATTTTCATTGACCGGGTAAAAGATGTTGGAGCTATCTCTAAAGAAGATGCTCTTTCTTTTGGTTTTACCGGGCCCCTGCTGAGAGCCTGTGGAATACCTTATGATGTCCGGAGGGCGGATTCGTATTCTGTTTATGATGAACTTGATTTTGAAATTCCGGTAGGAAGCACAGGTGATTGTTTTGATCGCTTTTTGGTCCGGATGGAAGAAATCAGACAAAGCATTAGCATAATTGAACAGGCTGCAGACAAAATGCCGGAAGGGCCGTTTATGACAGACGAGCGAATGATGCATTTTCCGGATAAGAAAGATGTTTATGGAAATATCGAAGGGCTGATTGATCATTTCAAATTGGTCATGGAAGGACATCAGCCTCCTGCCGGTGAGATATACATGCCGGTTGAGGGTGGAAACGGAGAAATCGGTTTTTATCTCGTTTCAGATGGTAGTGGTGATCCAGTGAGGGTACGAATGCGCCCGCCTTGTTTTAATTTAGTTGCGGCCATGCCGGCCATGACAGTTGGCCATTATGTCGCAGACATCGTACCGATTTTTGGTTCTGTTAACATGATTGGTGGAGAGTTGGACCGCTAAGTCCAGCTTATTGAAAATAGTTAAGAAAAACGAAAATGGAGATTTTACTTGAAATAATTATGATCCCGGCAGTTCTGGCCATAATTAAAATTGTGGTGATTGTTCTGTTGTTTGCCATGCCGTTGGGTACTTTTTTGACTCTAATGGAACGTAAATGGAGTGCCATGATTCAGGACCGCGTAGGACCAAACAGGGCGAACATTGGAAATTTTACCGGACATGGAATCATGCATCTTGCTGCAGATGGCCTCAAATCCATTTTCAAGGAAGATACGATGCCAAAAGGGGCTGACGGGTTTTTGTACCTGATTGCACCTTTTTTTGGTTTGATTGCAGCAGTCGCTACATTTGCCATCATTCCGCTTGCAGGACCCATTGGGGATTTTACTTTTCAAGTGACAGATATCGAACCCGGGCTGCTTTTTATTTTTGCCATCACCTCACTCAGTGTATACGGAGCAGTGCTCGCAGGAACAAGTTCAAACAGTAAGTTTGCACTACTTGGGGGTACTCGCGCCTCAGCTCAAATGATTTCTTATGAAGTTTTCATGGGTTTGGCATTGATGGGTATTTTCATGGTTTACGGAACTACCAGAGTAAGCGGAATTGTGGACGGACAAAATGAATACTGGTTTGGAAGCCTGATTCCCATGTGGGGTATTTTTACACAACCCCTTGGATTTGTTCTCTTTTTTACTGCACTTATTGCAGAGACTAAACGAGCCCCGTTTGATGCACCGGAAGGCGAATCTGAGATCGTTGCCGGATACTTTCTCGAATATTCCGGAATGCGCTGGTCTGCTTTTATGCTTGCAGAATATGTGGCACTCGTTGGTGTAGCTTCCTTGATTACGACTCTATTTTTTGGTGGGTATCATATCCCCTGGCTACACCTTTGGGAAAGTGCTCCACAGTGGCTGGTGACTATACTGCAAATTATCAAGTTTTCGGTCTTCACTCTATTTTTCTGCTGGTTCCAAATACAGTTACGCTGGACAGTGCCGAAATTTCGCTTTGACCAAACGATGGCTCTCGGCTGGAAAAAACTTTTACCGCTTTCATTAATTAACCTATTCGTAACTGCATTTGTGATTCTAGCTTTTGCGTGATAATTCCCGAAAAGCAAGGGTTTAGGAGTAATTAATGGATTTAACTTTCATGCGTCAGGGCTACCAGAATGATGGACTTGCCAAAGAGCAATTAAGTCCTGATCCGTTTTTGCAATTTGAATCATGGTTTAAGGAAGCGAATGAAGCGGAACCAATACCGAATGCCATGAGTCTCGCAACAGTCAATCATTCCGGAGCACCGATGATGAGGACTGTTTTGCTTAAGCTGTTTGATGATAATGGTTTTGTATTTTTCACTAATTATAAAAGCAGAAAGGCCGAACAAATTTCAGAGAACCCAAATGTTGCGGTGCTTTTTAATTGGGTGGCTTTGGAACGTCAAGTGAGTATAAATGGAGTTGCAGAAAAAGTTGAGACGAGTGAGTCCCTTAAATATTTTATGGGGCGACCCCGCGGCAGCCAATTAGGAGCCTGGGTTTCAGATCAGCGTTCTGTATTATCCTCAAGGAAAATTCTGGAAATGAAGCTTGATGAAATAAAGCGTAAATTTGCTGACGGGAAAATACCGCTGCCGGATTATTGGGGTGGATTCAGAATTAAACCGAAAAGATTTGAATTCTGGCAGGGCCAGCCTAACCGTCTTCATGATCGATTCTTATATTCAAAGATTGATGATGAATCATGGGAAATAGAGCGTTTGGCGCCGTAAAATTGCTTAAAAATGATACAGTCTAAAAAGTCCTGAGACCGTGTAATTTCGGGTGAAGCGAGAACTCTTGTATTAGCTGCCGCACTAATATCATTAAGATTTCTCCATGCTGTAGAAATAACTGTGTGGATTTAAGATTTTTTATGACAGTCATTAACGATTATTTAAAAGAGATAAATGAATTTACAGGGGAAACATGGAACTAAAAGTTAAACAGGTTCAACGGGTGGACGGTGCAAAAGAAGCTTTGTATCTTCCAGCAATTTTTGGTGGACTGAGACTAACCGTAAGCCATTTCTGGCGCAACCTTTTTGGTGCAAAAGATGTGGTGACTGTCAGCTATCCGGAAGAAAAACGCCATGTTTCCGAACGATGGCGCGGACGACATCGGTTGACTCGGCTTGATAACGGATTTCTCAGTTGTGTTGCCTGTTATATGTGTGAAACCGTTTGTCCCTCAGAATGCATTCACATCGAGGCTGGTGAGCATCCGGACCTTTCAGTTGAAAAATATCCTGTAGTATTTGACATAGACGAACTGCGCTGCGTTTTTTGCGGACTCTGTGTTGAAGCATGCCCAAAAGACGCCATTCGAATGGACACCGGAGTGATTTCAATGGCCTATACCTCTCGTCATACATTTGATTTTACACGTGATTTACTTAGAGACAGTTATGACCAAAAATCTCACTCCAATACTAAGTATGAGGATAATGACCTGCCCTCCCCCAAAGACCAGACAGAAGCTCTGCCCAATTCTCTGGGAGTACCGGCGACATAAAATTTTTGCATGAGCACCTCAAACGAAGTTTTCACCCCCGAAGAACAAGTCCTCCTTTCTTCTTACGTCACCAATACAGACCGCTCTGTTTTTGTACTCACTAATCTTCCCGAGGTAATCAAAGGTGCGCTTTTTTCGCGCTACTCCCGTTCGACTCTTGGACTTCGCACATTATTGCTCAGGGATTTTATTCAGAAAAAAGAATCTAAATTTTCTGACATGCAAACTGGTTCAAGCCAATCGGATTCTGCAAAAAAGACGGAACTGGCCATTGAATCTGCACAAAAATTTTATGACAGGATACTTGATGGCTATGGTGACGATTCTATTGGCGAACTTGGTGGAGCGCATCTGGCGTTGGAAAATATTTCCATTTTAGCTACCAAAACTGTGGAAGATGCACGAATCGGAGGCTCTCCATTAGAAAAATCGACTCGCTACGTAACTTTTGCAGAAAAAATAACCGGATTGTCCGGAAATGAAGATTTCCGATTTTATCAAGAACCAACTTTGCTAAATTCTTCGCACCGTGAATTGTATTTGGAAACTTGCCGGAACCTGTTTGAAACCTATGTCCGCTTTACTGAACCACTGCGGACACACGTCCGGAAACAGTTGCCTCGTGATCCAGAGATTAGTCAAGCCGCATACGATCGTTCCGTCAGGGCACGTGGATTTGATATTATCCGTGGATTATTACCATCTGCTACTCTGACAAACATGGGTGTTTTTGGCAACGGTCGTTTTTTTGAAACCCTGATAATGAAATTAAGAACCGAGCCCTTCGGAGAACTGAACGAAATTGGTCAATTTGCCTTCGAAGAATTAGCAAAAGTAATTCCTTCTTTTGTACGGCGTGCAGAAGTTGGACATCGGCATTTTCAGGATTTCCGAGATTTCAGTCTGGCCCAGCAAAAACTCATTAGTAAATTTAACTCAAAGTATCTGGGGCAATTGAAAGCAGACTCTGCGGAAGCAGTTCGGCTGGTAGATTTTGATCCGGAAGCGGAAACCAAACTTCTGGCTGCCTTGCTTTACTCACACTCCGGATTGACTTTACAGCAAATACGTGAGCATGTCCGAGTTCTACCGGATTCAGAAAAAACCAGACTGATTGAAGAGACTGTTGCCTTGCGAAATCACCGACGGCATAAACCAGAACGTGGTTTGGAGATGCCTTTCTACACTTTCGATATTTTGGGGGATTACGGCATGTACCGCGATTTACAGAGGCACCGGATGCTCACCCAGGAACGTCAACCACTGACTACACGCTTTGGTTATGATACACCGTATGAAATTGAAGATGCAGGTTTAGGTGCAGAGTATCATGAAACCATGGCCCGTACTGCTGAAGCCTTTGAAACGATTGCTAAAGATTTTCCCTATGAAGCACAATATGTGGTGCCAATGAGCTACAATATTCGCTGGTATGTACATATTAATTTACGGGCCCTGATATGGCTGACTGAAATTCGCAGTACTCCACAAGGACACACAGGATATCGTCGTATTGCCCAGGAAATGTTCCGTAAAGTTGAAGCAGCACAACCTTTGCTGGCTAAATATATGAAATTTGTTGATTTGAACGAGTATTCTCTTGGCCGTCTGAGTGCTGAACAGCGTCAAGAGGACAAACAAGCTTAAATCAATCCCACTCTTAGCTAATATTTTGTGGTTTGCTCTTCTCGGTCTGGAAGTGTAAAGTACTAGACCATAAATGATTAACGGTCAAATAGAATTAACAGGAGATAAAAATGCCGGAAAATATACAGGTCATTAGCCATCCACTTGTTCAGCACAAACTTTCGCTGATGCGTAAAAAGAGCACCTCCACCCAGAGTTTTCGTACATTGATCCGAGAGGTAGGTACTTTGCTGGCTTACGAAGTGACCAAGGACTTGCCGCTCATTTATGAAGAAATCGAAACACCACTGATGAAAATGGATGCTCCTTTTCTGGAGGGGAAAAAGCTTTGTCTGGTTTCAATATTAAGAGCAGGTAATGGATTGTTGGATGGATTTATGGAACTTCTTCCCTCTGCGAGAGTTGGCCACATTGGGCTGTACCGTGATCCAGAAACACTGGTCGCAGTTGAATATTACATGAAACTTCCGGATTTAATCAATCAACGCCTGGTATTGGCGCTGGACCCAATGCTGGCCACCGGGCATTCTTCTGCTGCGGCAGTAACACGTTTAAAGGAAAATGGTGCAGAAAATATTCGCTTTGTCTGTCTGTTGGCAGCACCAGAAGGCATTGAATATTTTAATAAAGTACATCCGGATGTGCCTATTTTCGTTGCTGCAATTGACGAAAAATTGAACGACCATGCTTATATTTTGCCTGGCTTAGGAGATGCCGGAGATAGAATTTTTGGTACAAAATAAAAATGAAAGTTAGAGTCGGCAAAAAATTTCTGGTCAATGCGGATATCGATTCAGTTTGGACAGTCCTCACTAATCCCGAAAAAATAGTAGTTTGTGTTCCGGGCGCACAACTCACTGAGACCATTGATGAAGATCACTTCAAAGGCAAAGTAACTATTAAAATCGGTCCTGTGACAGCCAAATTTAATGGCGACGTTGAATTCAGTAAAAGGGACAGTTCAACTTACGAACTGTCAATGGAAGGAAAAGGAGCAGACATCAGCGGAAAAGGAGGAGCAACTATGAACATGGAACTCTCTCTAAATGCGCATGAAACATCCACAGAAGTTTCGTGCATTATGACTGTGTCCATCACAGGCCGGATCGCTCAGTTTGGTTCACGCATGATTGAAGCTGTAAATAACAAGCTCTTTGAACAATTCATCCAGAATTTTTCCAATTTGCTTATACAAGAAAATGAAAGAGGCAATGTGGATGAGGTTCCTTCAGAAGAAGAACCGGTCAAAGCAGCATCACTTGTTGGTTCAATTATTGTGTCTGAACTCAAAAGAAAGTTTGGCAAAAAAGCAGAATTGGAATGAAAACATTACGGTGCATTTTTAGTTTTTTCCTGCAATGATTTCCGCAATCATTCTGGCCGCCGGTGAATCCCGGAGAATGGGAGTGAAAAACAAGCTCCTCCTGCCAATCAGCGGGGAAGTGTTGATCAATAACTTTGTGAAATCGGTCTGTGCCTCAAACGTAGCTGAAGTAGTGGTAGTGGTTGGTCACGAAGCAGAAAAAATCGAAGGTGTTTTACAGGGGCAACCGGTGCGGTTTGTAGAAAATCTCCGCTATATGGAAGGCATGACATCCTCTATTCAAACTGGAATACAGACTGCATCTGCGGAAAGTGAAGGCTTGATGATATGCCTTGCAGATCAACCGTTTATTGAAACTTCCGATTTTAATCGTTTAATTCATGAGTTTACTGAATTATTCGATTCTAAAAGTTCTTTGATTATTGTTCCAGTATTTAAAGGACAGCGCGGCAATCCGGTTTTGTTTTCCTGCCAATTCAGAGACATTATTTTACAACACACAGGTGAGGGCTGCAGGGACATTGTATTAAAACATCCGGAGTGTGTCCGGGAAGTCGAAATGGGAAATGATAACGTTTTGCAGGATGTAGATACTCCGGAAGATTATAAGATGTTTTGTACGGATTAAAATTACATTATTTAAGACCCAATAACAGAGGAAGCCATTGCAGAACAATAAGTTCTTGCTGAATCACTACCTATAATTTTACTAGAAGCAAAGCGATAAAAAATGTTCAACGAATATTTTGAAAAATTAGCAGAATTTAATGCGGCGGAAGTTCCGTTTGCGGTGGCAACAGTAATCAAAATTACCGGATCTGTTTCTGCTAAACCCGGAGCGAAATCTATTATTGACAGCAAGGGACAAACCGTATTCGGCTGGGTCGGCGGTGGTTGCGCGGAGGAAGCAGTGCGGGAAGCCTCTCTGGAAAGTATGCGAGACGGCCAAACCCGGATTGTACCTCTCGATCTCGATGATGAAATTTTAGGGGTTGGGATGCCCTGCGGTGGCACGATGGAAGTTTATGTAGAACCGTATATGCCACTTCCTGAATTAATGATTGTAGGACACGGCCGCATCGCCGAGGTTTTGGCAGAATTGGCTCACACGGTTCATTTTTCCATCACAGTCAACGATACCGGAGCGACCCGTGAAACTTACCCGATGGCTGAGCGTTTAATCACTTCGGATTTGGATTTCAGTAAAATGGAAATTGGACCTCAGACTTATGTCGTGGTTGTTACTCAACATAAAGGCGACCAGCATTCGATCAAAAAGGCCTTGAAGGGGAATGGGCCGTACATCGGTTTGGTGGCCAGCACCAAGCGGGCAAAACTGGTCTTTAAGTATTTACGCGATGAAGGTGTTGCTCCTGAAGAATTAAAGCGGGTACATTCTCCAGCAGGTTTGGATTTTGCCGGAACGACTCCTGAAGAAATAGCTTTGAGCATTGTCGGTGAAATGGTGACCATTCGTCGCGGCGGTTCCGGAAAATCAATGATGGAATTGAAATAAGTTTGTCCCTGTATCCTGATATTAGCCACAGACAAAACGGACAAAACAGATAATATTTCTGTGTTAATCCGTGCAAATCTGTGGTTGTTTTTTAGCGCAAAAAAATGCAACACCATCCGTTGGCATCAAAATTACGAGATGATTTCCCAATTCTCAAACGTGAAATTAACGACTTCCCTCTGGCTTATCTGGACAATGCAGCTACTACTCAAAAGCCGCAATGCGTGATCGACTCACTGTTGGACTTTTATTCAACTCACAACAGTAACGTCAGCCGCGGCGTTTACACGCTTGCCGAAGAAGCAACAGAAATTTACGAAGAAGGCCGTGAAAACATTGCGAAATTTATTGGCGCAACGGATTCCGGAAATATAATTTTTACCAGCGGATCCACGGAGTCAATCAATCTTGTTGCTTCAGCTTGGGCGAAACACATTTTAAAAACTGGAGACCGGATCATCGTGACCGAAATGGAACACCATTCCAATCTGGTACCGTGGCAAATGGCCGCACAAGCATCCGGAGCGGAATTGGTGTACTGGCCAATCACTTCGGAAGCCGGAAGCACCGGTGTCGGTCTTTTGGAATTGGAAGAGTTGGAAGAATTGCTGACAGATTCTGTTAAACTGCTTGCTGTCACTGCAGTTTCCAATGTTTTAGGAACAGTTAATCCCATTGCGAAAATCGTAGAAATGGCACACGAACGCGACATTCCGGTTTTGGTGGATGCAGCTCAGGCAGTGGCACGGATGCCGATTGACGTTGCCGGTTGGGATTGCGATTTTCTCGCTTTTTCAGGACACAAAGTATACGGGCCCACAGGAATCGGGGTACTTTACGCCAAAAAAGAGAGACTTGACGAAATGCTTCCGTTTCAAGGCGGCGGCGGAATGATTCGCCAAGTCGGGCGGCAATCTTCCACATGGGCGGATTCTCCGCAAAAATTTGAGGCCGGAACCCCTCCCGTGGCCGAAGTTTCCGGATTGGCGGCAGCCTTGGATTATGTATCTGATGTCGGGATTTATGAAATTCAAAAGCATGAAAAAGAACTCACTTCCCATGCGTTGAACAGGTTCGCAGAGTTTTCAGATCTGGAACTTTATGGACCTCAGGATACCTGTGACCGAACTGGTGTGTTGAGTTTCAACCTCCGGAATGTGCATCCTCACGATGTCGCGCAAGTTCTGGACGAGAGTGGAATTGCAGTACGTGCCGGACACCACTGCACGCAAATTCTGCATGAGCGGCTCGGAGTCGCGGCAAGCGTTCGCATGAGTTTTGGGATATACAACGAAGTCTCAGAAATCGACCACTTGTTTAGCACACTTGATCGAGCTAGAGATATTTTTTTGGATTGATATGAGTACTAATTCTATTTACAGGGATCTGTTGCTGGATCATGCACGATACCCAAAAAATTCGGGATATTTGGAGCATCCGGATTTGAAGGCATCTGCTTTCAATCCGCTTTGTGGAGATGAGTTGGAACTGACTTTAGCGTTGTCTGGAGAAATCATTCATGACTGCAGGACACAAGTACGGGGCTGCACCATTTGTATTGCTTCGGCTTCAATGATGAGCGAGTTTATTTTGGAAAAAACTCTTTCAGAAGTACTGCAGATCAGTAAAGAGTTTAACAAAAGCCTCCGAAAAGATACTGAGGATATTCATGAAACTATAGAATATCTGCGTCCGTTGATTGACTTGAAACCGCATCGGAGCCGTATCAAGTGCATGAGACTGGCATGGGATGCGCTTGAAGATTGTGCTGCACCACACCACACCTGAGTTGCCGTAACGAATGTACGGGACCAATAACGGAAAGACTTATGTTTTCAAATGAAACAGAACAAATCCGGCAAATGCTGGAGAAACAAAATTACGTGGCTGATTCAGCAATCGTAATGTCAGTCTATTTGGCAAAAACTCTCCAAAAACCATTATTGGTTGAAGGTCCTGCAGGTGTAGGTAAAACGGAAATCGCAAAAGTAATGGCAAAAGCCCTGGATACAGATTTGATTCGGCTTCAATGTTATGAAGGACTTGACGCAAATATGGCGCTTTATGAATGGAACTATCAGCGTCAGTTGCTCCATATCAAACTTGAAGAGGGTAGTGACAAATCACTGGCTGAACGGGAGTCCACTATTTTCAGTGAAGATTTTTTACTTAAACGTCCCTTATTGCAGGCGATTACGCATCACAAACCACCGGTTTTATTAATTGATGAACTGGACCGCTCAGACGAGGAATTTGAAAGTTTTTTGCTGGAAATATTATCTGAATGGCAAATTACTATTCCGGAAATCGGCAGCATACGTGCCAAGGAAAAACCTTATGTGATTTTGACCAGCAATCGAACCCGAGAATTATCGGATGCAGTTCGCCGACGCTGTTTTTATTTGTGGATGGATTATCCAGATTACGAAAAAGAACTGGCGATTGTACGGAGCAAAGTTCCTGGAATAGATCTACGTCTCGCCAAACAAATATGCATTTTTATGGAATTGATTCGAGAGCAAAAGCTGGAAAAAGTGCCTGGAGTTGCAGAAACTTTGGATTGGGCCAGGTCACTAGTCATGCTGCATCAAGACCATCTGGATCCGGAAATGGTGAAAGCAACACTTGGTATAGTTTTCAAAGACCGCACGGATGTAGAACATATAAAGGATTCACTGGCTGATTTTTTTGATAAGGTTGGTGTAAAAATTAAAGAAGTTCCTGTAAAATAAGTTATTGAATTTAAATTAAGTAATTCTTTTATTCTTCGATATTATTTTTTCTGAGAAACTCTATGCAAGGATTTAACAACAGAATATTTCTTCTTGCTTTGGCAGCAATTGTGGGAGCTGCAGCATTTTATATAAATTCCAAGAATGGAACAGTTACTTCCTCAACCGGAGAAAATGTTCCAAAAACGTCAACTTCAAATCAAGAGGTAATAGTGACAAATACAACTTCAACAGACACCATCACCACTGCAAGTGGATTGCAGTACCATGTAATTGTAGAAGGTTCCGGAACAGAAAGTCCTGGACCAGACAGTGTCGTTTCTGTGCATTATCGTGGAAAACTTACAGATGGATTTGAATTTGACAGTTCTTACAAACGAAACCAGCCTGCTACATTTCCTGTCAATGGAGTTATTCGCGGATGGACAGAAGCCCTGCAATTAATGAAGGTGGGAGATAAGTGGGAACTGACAATTCCACCAGATCTGGGTTACGGTAGTCAAGGTGCTGGCAGTACAATTCCTCCGGATGCTACACTTATATTTGAGGTTGAACTTCTTGAAATCCGTTAACAAGGCCCAGACCTCAAAACTGTAACATTATTCCTGTAATTCTTTAAGAGTATCAATGATTTCCTGAAAAAGACGGTGTACCATTTTCTCTGTCATTGGGCCATTATTTAGCGTTGTTAAGCGATTAAGCAACTCTTTTTCCCGCTGAGGGACGACCACTTTCGACTCTTCTTTTTGCTTTATTGCTCCAATTTTAACAACGCATTCTGCACGTTTGTTGAGCAACTTCAACAATTCTGCATCCAATTCGTCAATGCGTTTTCTTAATTTGTCCAAATTATCTCCATTATTTTATCTATGACTGACTACCGTAAAAAACTTAGTATTTATTGCATTTGATTCTATTTTCAAAAAAATGATCGTATGTATAAGTAACAAAAAGTTCAAAAAACGCAATAGTTACGATGAAACTATCCGTTATTTGATGAATAATCTTGTATTTTACTGAGTAAAGCAATAAAATTTAGGGATTAACTTTTTTTAGGTACTGATATTTTCTAATAAATATTATTTATATGCGGGCCAAACTGATTGCGGCAAACTGGAAAATGAACGGCTCGTTTGCATTGATTGACTCGATGCAGAAAGTGCTCAGTCCATTGTTAGAAGAGACAACTTGTGAAATAGTGATTTGTCCTCCAGATGTTCTGCTTTATTCAATGAAAAATGCTGTTAAAGGAACTCGAATTTCAGTTGGTGCGCAAAATGTCCACTCGGAAACTACAGGGGCCTTTACCGGTGAAACATCCGCACCGTTATTACAGGAATGCGGAGTTCAGTGGTGTATAGTTGGACATTCCGAACGCAGGATTTTATTTGGTGAATCAGACGAATTCATCCGGAGTAAGACAGAAACTCTGCTCAAACATGGTATACGCCCAATTCTCTGTATAGGAGAAACGTTGGAGCAACGAGAATCAAGCAATCAGGAAGAAGTTGTGGTTATACAGTTAGGCAAGGGATTGTCCGGATTAGCGGTAGATGACCAGAAACGCTGTGTCGTCGCCTATGAACCGATTTGGGCTATAGGCACAGGAAAAACCGCCACACCGGAACAAGCTAATTCTATGCACAAGACAATCAGGAAAGAGCTGGAATCACTGGCCAGTCCGGAAGCAGCAGAAAATATGCAAATCCTTTATGGTGGAAGTGTAAATGCGGAAAATGCAAAAACTTTACTTTCTCAGTCTGAAATTGACGGTGCTCTTGTAGGTGGAGCAAGTCTTAAAACGCATGCCTTCCCACAAATTGTAGCTGCCAGTAGTTAATTATAATTCTCATTTGACCAGTTTTTATGTTTGAATTAATTCTAGTCATCCATATTATTGCTTGTATTTCGATTATCTTTTTTGTTCTTCTTCAATCCGGTCGCGGTGCTGAACTTGGTGCAGCTTTTGGTAGTGTCGGTCAAGCAAACTCAGTACGGGGAAACATGACAGGTGTCGGAAAAATTACAACTGGTGTGGCGATTGTTTTCATGCTGACCTCTCTCTCTCTTGCATATCTTTCCTCAGATACTGCCCGTGATTCAGTGGTACGGGACTTGGCTCCTGCCACAACAACGATTCCTATTGCAGAACAAATGCTCCTTCCTGAAGAAGATGTGCAGCCAGAAAAATCTCCGGAGATTCCTACAGC
>Ga0206679_10000287_pt1 | contig 41801 bp, 40 predicted proteins | sample M110012015metaG_FD_155464 | JGI IMG/M metagenome (GOLD analysis project Ga0206679, IMG submission 155464) | Ammonia-oxidizing marine archaeal communities from Monterey Bay, California, United States - M1 100m 12015 | ecosystem: Environmental > Aquatic > Marine > Intertidal zone | place: USA...
GCACAGAAAACCAACGGAAAGTATGACATCCTATGAATATACTCTTCAAGGTAGAGCTCTTAATCAAAAATTTGAGAAAGAAGCTAATGCAGAAGCTATAAAGATGTTAGATGCAGCCATTGAAGCAGATGAACTAAACCCCCTTCCTCACTCATGGAAAGCATGTACACTAGGTCAGTCAATGTTTCTAGGTTTTAAGGAAAGAGATGAAGTGATGCCAGCAATGCTTGAATCCCTTAGTAAAGCAAATGAGTTAAATGATAATGATTGGAATACAAATAGAATACTAGCTGAAGCTAATCTTACTATGAATAATTTTGAACAAACAAAGCTTTATGCAACAAAGGCCTATAGGGCAAACCCAAATAACCCCCATGTACTATCAATATACGGAGAATCCTTGTTAAGAAATGGAGATATAGAAACTGCAATAAAAATATTTGAAAAAATGCATGAGCTTGAGCCTATTGTTGCAGCTGATTTAAACTCAGATAGACCAATCCAGGCCAAACTATTTGCATATTATTCAGATGGAAATCTAGCTAAATGCAAAGAGTTACTCTCTTTATTAGAAGATTTTAGTAGTAAAACATGGATTTCATTATTAGATTTATATGTTAAAAACAATGAAAGTTATAAAGAAGAGTTATGGTATTCCAAAGGTTTAAATAAGTTCAAAGATATAAACTGGGATGACGAAATAAAGACTTATCACTTAAGTGATAAAAACATGATAGAGAGTTTAACAAAGACAACTACCTTATTCGCTTAATACTAGAAGAATACAACCAAAATGAAGAAAGCCTTTTTATTACTAATATTAATTAATACATCCTGCACAACCATGATAGAAAATAAACCCCAAGCAAAAAAAATACCATTTAATCTTACGGCTCATAATGATACAAGAATTGATAATTATTATTGGCTTAGAGATGACAGCAGATCAGATGTTGCAATGCTTAACTATTTAAAAGAAGAGAATTATTACAAAGCTAAATGGTTTGAAGAAAACAAACCCTATACCGCTGAGTTAATAGAAAAATATGTTAGTCAGCTACCAAATGAAGAAGTGTCGCATCCAAGAATAAATGGTGATTTTAAATACTTCACAAAAATTAATAATAATGAACAGCTAAAACGCATATATAGATCATCAAATCAAAACGAAGAACTTTTGTATGATCCAAATATAAAACTGCAAAATCAAGAATACTATGATATTTATGGAATTTTTCCATCTAATGACAATGAATTAATTGCTCTAAGTGAAGACAATAATGGTAGGCGAGTATATTCAATTAAATTCTTAGAGCCTCTGAGCAAAACCTTTAATGAACAGGTTATTGAAGGCACTAGTGGCAATGTTGTTTGGTCAAAAAATAATAATTACATATATTATATAAAAAAAGATAAAACTACATTAATTGCGAATTCTGTTTATAGACATAAAGTAGGCTCTAATATAAATGATGACACTTTGCTTTATAAGGAAACTGATGAATCATTTGAGCTTACTTTATCTAGATCAAGTGATAAAAATCTTCTTTATATAAATATAAATGCTACAGATAATAATGAAATAAGAATTTTAAATTTAGATACTCCTCTTGCTTCGCCAGAAATTTTTATAACTAGAGAAACAGATCATTTATATTATCTTGAGCATACTGGTGACAATAGTTTTCTTGTTTTAAGCAATAAAAATGCACCTAACTTCAAAGTATTAAAATCAATATCTGTTAATAATAGAGATATAGATTCAATGGAAACTGTTGTTGCTCACTCCAATGATATATACATTAATAATATTCTTTTAATAAATAATACTTTGATTCAGGAAGTAAGAGCTAATGGTCTTCCTGAACTTTATTTATATAATCTAACTTCAGAGAAAACAACTAATTTACCTTTTGAGGACAATGCTTATGATGTTTGGATTGATCAAATCCACTCTGATACCAAAAACCTTTTTTATAATTACACCAGCCTTTTAAGACCACAGGCTATATACAAATTAAATCTAGATGATTTTAAATCAGAGTTAGTTTGGGAGAAAGAGATAGTTGGATTCAAAAGAGATGCCTATGAAGATAATAGGTTTTTTATAACAGCTAGAGATGGTGAACAAATACCAGTTATAACTGTTTCAAAAAAAGGAATAGATTATAAAAAATCACCTATTTTATTTTATGGCTATGGATCTTATGGAATAAATATTGATGCTACATTTAGACAATCAATAATACCTTTACTTGATAAAGGTTTTATTTTTTCAATTATCAATATTAGGGGTGGCGGTGAAATGGGCAAAAGCTGGTATGAAGACGGTAGGATGATGAATAAAATGAATACCTTCTTTGATTTTAATGACTCAGTTAAGGCTGTATTGAATAAAGGTATCGGTGATCCTAAAAATGTATTTGCAAGAGGTGGCAGCGCTGGTGGCTTGTTAATGGGAGCTATTATAAATCTTGAGCCCGAACTCTATAAGGGGATTTTATCAGGTGTTCCATTTGTAGATGTTTTAACAACAATGTCAGACGCATCCATACCCTTAACCACATTTGAGTACGGTGAATGGGGAAACCCTGATGTAAAAGAGCATTATGAATACATGAAACAATATTCCCCATATGACAATATTGATTATAAGAACTACCCCGCTATCTTTATCACATCAAGCCTGTATGATTCTCAAGTTCAATATTTTGAACCAGCTAAATATATAGCAAAAATAAGAGATTATAATCAATCAGATAACCCTATTTTAATGGACATGAATCTTATAGGTGGGCATGGTGGTATGAGCGGTCAAATCAATCAATTTAATGAAATTGCTGAAGAATTTAACTTTATTTTAAATTTATCGGAGCAAGATTAGCTGTGAATAACAATTAGGTATGCAGTTGGTAATGCGATCAACCATAAGGCTAAACCAAAAACAAAAGGTTTAATTGATAAACTTTTAAAATCAATCGAAGAGGTTTGTGTACCAATGCAAAAAAGACCAGTAATTAAAAAAATTTTACTGATATCTCTAAGCAACAATTCTATTTGAATTGACATATGGCTATAAGAGTTAATCAAAACAGCTACAATAAAAAAGAAAACGAACTTAGGATATTTAGATTTAGATTCATCATTCTTATAAATAAAATTTAATAAAATTATTAAAGGTATAAGCCATAGTGTTCTTGCCATCTTTAGCGTTGCTGCAACTTCAACAGATTCTGAACTATATCCTAATGCCGTCCCAATGACAGATGATGTGTCATGAACTGCTAATGCAACAAATGAACCAAATTGAACTTCTGTAAGAGATAAGGCAGAGCCTATATAAGGAAATGATATAAGAGCAATAATATTGAATATGAATATTGTCGTTAAGGCTATCACTAATTCATGAGGTTTTGCTTTTATAATGGGTGCAACTGCTGCAATTGCAGTAGCACCACATATAGCAGCTCCAGATGATATTAAAATAGAAAGAGTCTTATCTAGACTAAATATTCTAGATATTAGAAGCCCTCCGAAGAATGATAAAAAGACAAATAAAGTTATCCAGCTTAAGTAGTTCTCACCTGTTTCATATATAGAACCCAGTCCAATTGTTAGGCCTAAAATAACAATGCCAATTTGCAAAGGTATAGTTGTTACTCTTCTAGTTATAAAATCTATTTCAGGTTTATAGAAAAAGGAAAATGCCACTCCTAAACAAACTGAAAAGGCGGCGTTACCAATAATTAATGCTGAAGCAAGAAATGAAATTGAAATTAAATATATCAAGAAAAGTATTTAATGTTTGAATAGATCATTCAGGTTATAGGCTTTAAATTTGAACAAACACGATTGTATTCATTTATAGTATCTTCAATAATTTCTTTAACAGGTTTAATTTCAGATATTAGGCCAACAGATTGTCCTGATAATGCTGGAGCTGCATTCATATCACCATCAAAATATAGATTTTTAATATTCATTAATGCCGACATGTCCATTTTCCCATCTTCATTTATTTTATTAGTTAAGTTTGTTTTCAGCGCCCTAATAACTGGTTTAGACTTTTTATTAAGTACGAGAGTTCCATCAATAGGAGAGTCAATAATAGAGTTCTTAAAATTGTTATGAACAGGTGATTCAAGACTAGATACAAATCTTGTTCCCATCTGTATTCCATCTGCGCCAGCCGCTATAGCCGAAGCCATACCAATACCATCAACAATTCCACCGGCTGCTATTAATGGGATATCTATTTGTTTTTTTATTGCTTGTATTAAAACTGTTAAGCCAACTTCTACAGGGCTCTTAAAACCCCCTCCTTCAGTTCCTTCTACAACCAACCCATCAACCCCTGCGTTATATGCTTTTAATGCTCCATCAAGGCTTGGAACGGCATGATATACAACGATACCAGCATCTTTCAGCACTTTAACATATTTAGTTGGATCCCCTGCTGAGGTTGTTACAAACTTTACTCCATGCTCAACACAAAAATTTACCATTGAATCATCCTTAAGAAAAAGAAGAGGAAGATTCACACCAAAGGGTTTGTCCGTGAGAGACGACATATTAGCTATCTCATTTTTACAAATATCAACTTCACCAGAGGATGTTTCAATGATACCAAGGCCTCCTGCATTGCAAACAGCAGAAGCTAATTTACTTCTTGCAATCCATCCCATTGGAGCCTGAATAATTGGGTATTTAACACCAGAGTGTTCTAGAAATTTGTTCATTTTATTATATATTTAAATTAATAATTTATTTTAACTAAGCTATTTGATGGAGTAAAACTATAAATTTGCACAGTAGATGAGTTTAATTACCTTATACTTTTAGAGAAACCTGTATAGTCTGTCTCAGATCTCTTATAGTCAAGTTCACTTCCTTCACCATAAATCTCTCTTTCAAACCATTCTATAAACTCTTGATCTCTAGTTATTTTCCAGAAATCCCAAACAGTTCTTGCTAAAGGGGTTTTAAAAGTACCTAGCTTCAATGCATTCATTCGCGTTTCTAGATGTTTATTATTAACAAAATTATCCTGAACCTTTTCATAAACGTCAAAAATATCAACCAAAGTTGTAATTAAGAACATTGAGACTCTAACTCTTTCCTCATCGCTCAAATCTCCAGACCAATCTTTAGACAAGAAAGCACTAAACTCACCGTCTTTTGAGGAAGCAAAGTACCTATCATACTGCCTTTGAGTTAGAGAATGGCCAAATTGAGCTTTTGTAATTTGATTTTGTTGATGAATTTGAATTGCAAGATAAACAACCGAAACAACAACTCCCATAGCTGCAATAATTTGAACAATTAAAACAATAGAATCATTAGTCATAGATGTTACTCAATAATATATTTAACCATGTCATTATAATAAGGTCTTAATTGATCAGACAAGGCTCTAGCTTTATCTGAAAGAGGTTTATTACTACTAACCCCCCCTGTTACAAAACCTGTAGATGTCATTACAGATGGATACCAGTGTTTTGCCCATATACCATCATAATCTTTGATACCAGAGCTCCACTTAAGCATTTTTGAATCCCATGGAATACCAATTTTTAAACAAAGCTTCCTAAGTTCACTTTCTGGGTCTTTTAACACCAATGATGAGTTTATTACAGGACATGGTGCACCAACCTTATCAGAAATAATATTAAAGATTTTATGTTGTTGAATAAAACCAAAATCTTCAAGCTCTCCATCTGGCCATTTAGCAAGAAAACTAGCTACAACCAAATCAGGGTCTCGTAATAAAAAACAATTTATAGAGTTAGTAACCCAATCCAAAGAATCATAATTGAATATATGTTGTGACATATGCTTATGGTAACTATAGCCACTCTCCACTTCGGTGGAACAGATTTGCTCTACTGATTTATATGATGTATTCATTGATGAAATAATTTCATCAATCATCGGGTGATTTTTATTTGTTTTTTTTAGATAAGCTCCGTAAAAAGGTTCATCCGAAACAGATGTAACATCAGACCTATTTCCAAAACTTCTCATCATTGCAGTTGATAAATTTCTCGGCCCTGACCACATGGCAATGATATTTTTCATAGTTTCTAGAGTTTGAGATAGAGTTTTTTAAGACGTATATTCATGGGACCTGGTTGATCTGAGCTACCTATAGACCTTCCATCAATATTAATAACATGTCTCAATGAACCAAGTGTACCAGTAATAAAAGCCTCATCCGCTGAGTAAACGTCAACAAGTGAAAAATTCTTCTCATAAACGGGTATATTATTTTCTTTACATACATGAATTACTTTTTTTCTAGTTATTCCATTCATACAATAATCACCCGAGCTCGTAAAGACCTCACCATTTTTTATAATAAAAAAATTGCATGAATTAGTAGTATTTACAAAACCATGAGGATCAAGCATCAATGCCTCATCGGCTCCCATTTTTTTTGCTTGAATGCAGGCAAGTATACAATTTAATTTAGAATGGCTATTTAACTTTGGGTCCTGACTCATTGGCAAGCCTCTAACCTGAGGGACTGTGGCTAATTTAATACCATCATTGGATTTTGCATCATCAGAATGCTCCAAGATAATAACCAAACTAGGACCATCTTTTGACAAATCAGGCTGCTGAAAAGGTTTTACTTTTTCACCTCTTGTAACCATAAGTCTTGCATGCGCATTATCAACCATTTTGTTTGCTAGCCTAGTTTCCTCTAAGGCACTGATAACTTGATTTTTTGACATTGATAGGTTTATGTCAATTGCTTTTAGGCCCTCAAACAAACGATCAATGTGTTCATCTAAAAAAATCCAATTACCATCAACCAGCCTTAACCCTTCCCATATACCATCACCCATTAAGAAACCGCTATCATAAACAGATATTTTTGCATCTTGTCTTTTATACAAAGAACCATTCACATATATCAAAATATCTTTATTTTTGTTCATGTGTAAATTAATTTTATCTGTCATTTTAATAATTTTATAAGTAGTTAATACTTATTACATCTTTTGAGATTACTCTAGTCAATACAATTTTATGATTAAATTATATTAACTTTCAGTAATTCTAAAATTATTTCACTTATGCTTTAATTACAAAATGAAAAAATTATCACTTTTACTAGTATCTCTTTGGTATGTGTTAGCGCTTTTAATCTCATTTAGAGTTACAGAGTCTGTGGGTGATATTAATAACATATGGTTCAAAATTCTAATAGCCCACATCATAGCAACAATTGTTATATATATAGGGAGCGTCATAAATAAAAATTCAAGTCTTTATGACCCTTTCTGGTCGCTTGCTCCATTTCCTATAATTATATTTTTATGTTCCATATCTGATATAAATAATCTTTCAACTTTAAATAAAGCTCTTATTTCAGCGCCTATTATTTTCTGGTCTATAAGATTAACTAGAAATTGGATAATCTCATGGGATGGTTTTAGCCATGAGGACTTTAGATATATTGAATTAAAGAAAGGAAATAAAATAAAGTTAGAACTTATTAACTTTACAGGTATTCATCTTATACCAACCCTTCAAGTTAATCTTTCACTTCTACCATTATATTTTTTATTTAATAGTTATGAACTAAGCTCATTAAACTACTCATTGATCTTTGCTAGCATCTTTACAACATTAGCAGTAATTATTGAAACAATTGCAGATGAGCAAATGCGATTATTTCGAAAGGATGCGAAGAATGATGGAGTCACAATGAACAGAGGTCTATGGAAATACTCAAGACACCCAAACTATTTTGGAGAAGTTATGTTTTGGGTTGGTTTGTATTTAATGGCATTTTTATCAATAAACACACCTGTTTGGCTTATTTTGTCACCAATATCAATGTTAATTCTCTTTATCTTTATATCGTGTCCTTTGATGGATAACAGAAGCTTGAAAAAAAGAAGAGATTATAAAAATTATATGGCCAATACTTCTCAGCTTTTTATTTGGTTCCCTAAAATTTAAGCAAAAAAAAGCACCGACTAGCGGTGCTTTTTAAGATATAGATAAATTACAAAGTAATTTTAAAGCCTATATAAGTAGATCTGCCTCTTGGGTCATGATGTTTTGGATCATAACTAAAGTTGGCTGCATCATAAACAATAGGAGCTTTTTCATCTGCAGCGTTATTAATACCCGCAGACAATACTACATTAGTATCACCAAGTTCCATATTGTAAGTATACTTAAGATCAATGGTCTCAAATGCATCAATATCCTGAACAAAACCTATAGCAGCAGCAGATGCTGGAATAGCTCTTGTAGTTTCATATTCAGAAACCCATCTGTATATTGCAGTCAACATATGATCACCATTAGTTAAACTAGCTGTTAAAACAGACTTTGTTTCAGGCAATGATCTTGCAAAGTTATCATGGTTGAATAAACCAACGACATCTTTCATACCACCAGCCCCATCAGGAATTTCATAACCAAGCATATGCGATGTAATGAAACCTAGGTTAGCTTGGCCGTAGGCTGTATCAAAGTCATATGAAGCTTCGAAATCAAGTCCTGAAGCATCTATCTGAGCTGCATTAAAGTAACTAGTAGTAATACCAACAAGATTCCCTTCAATTCTTTTAATATCTGAGCCATTTGGATCAGCTATGATTTTCCCTTGCGCACTCTCTAGCGTAACAACATCTTTATAATCAACAGTCCAGTAATCTAGAGTTAATGAAGTTTGCTCATTAGGAGTCCATATAGCACCAAGATTAATATTCTCAGATTCTTCAGGGGTAAGAGTTGAGTTGTTTGCAACTGCTACTCTAATAAATGCTGTACCACCTTTAGGTGTTCCATCAGCATTGAAATCTTGAATACCTTGAAGCGAAACAGAAGAAGCAGCTAGTTGAACTAGTGATGCCTCTCTAAATGATGTAGAGTATGATCCGCGTAAAACTAAGTCATCAGACTGTTGATATCTCAATGATACTTTAGGGTTTATTGTTGAATCAGAATCAAGATTCTCATATCTAACAGCACCTTTAAATGTGAGCTTATCTGAAAGATCTTTAGCCCCTTCAACAAAAAATGCTGTTGAATCTCTTCTTGAGTCATTCTCTAAACCACCACCCAAAAAGATTAGGTCAGATTGTTGAGTGATACTTCCATCAGGACCAAATACAGCTTTAGACTCATCATTTCTAACAATTTTATAAGCTTCATTTTTGTATTGGAAACCTGCTGCAACATCCCAGCCTTTTCTTTCGCCAGTAAGAAGAACGTCAAATACTTGAAGTTTTGCATCAGTCCATCTTTCTTCACCAGAAGAAATATAGTCAACTAATTCTTGTGAGTTAGCAGAAGGATCAAACAAATTCCATGTTTGATTTCCACTTGCACCGCCAACACCATTAATAGCAGCATCAAATCTAGATGTGCTTGTGTCAGGTTGAAATAAGTAACTTGCATGTGAGCTTTCTGTGTAATGAACATCCCAATTCATTCCGTTATCCATAACACCGTCAAACCCCATTGAAACTCTTGTAGACTCATTCTCTCTTGGAGCCAAAGGAGAATCAAAAGCTGAACCTAAAGCTCTTCCTAGCCATAAGACAGGATAAGAGAAAGGACTAGCCCCTGTTCCAGGCATAACTGGTTTAGCTAAATAAGATAAAGCAGGGTATGAAGGAGACTGAGGATTATCATTTACGTTAACTTCTGCAGATAGGTAATCAAGCTCAAATCCAACGCCATTAGCTAATGTAGTTTTCAAGGATGTATACAAATTTGTATGATCTTCATCATTAACTAAATTAAATCTATCACCATAATAGAAGTGGCATCTTTGCCCACCAGGTAAAGCAGCTGAAGCTGCATTAGCATAATCCACTAGAATCCCATTAGTAGCTTCACAATTAGCATCAGGAATACTTTCATAAATAGCATAAGTACCAGCGTATGGGCCACTATCAACACTCGTAAAAGTATCAGCGCCGCCAGGTAAAACCAAAAAACTGTTTCCAAGTGTGCTAATAGCAAGCTGAGAGTAATCAGTTAATTCTGTTCCAGCAATTGGTGATCTGTTTAGTTCGCTGTAAGCAACTACAAGATTTGCTCCATTCACCTCACCACCCCACATAGCACTAACTCTATCGTCAGTTTGGTCGCCAAGGTCACCCTTTTGTTGTGATATGTTTACTTCAACACCAGTGAAGTCTCTTCTTAAAATGTAGTTAACAACACCTGCAACAGCATCAGAGCCATATACAGAGGCAGCGCCCTCTTTAAGAACCTCAACTCTTTCTAGTGCAACAACTGGAATCATATTAGTGTCTACAAAAACACTACCATCATTAGCAAATTGACCTGAAACAGTATTCCTTCTTCCGTCAACTAAAACTAATGTTGAAGAAAGACCTAAACCTCTCAAGTTAACATTTGAAGTACCTTGAGTAGAACCAGAGGTAAAAGAATCAGCATTATTTTCTGCACCACTACTTGCGGTTAAATTACGAGTAATATCTGCAACAGTAGTTGCACCTAGTAGCTCGATTTTATCTCTGTTAATAATTTCTACTGGTGATGCGCCATCAGTAGCACTTCCTTTAATATAAGAACCAGTTACAACAACCTCTTCTACATCTTGTGCAATAGAGACTCCAGTAAATAGAACTAATGAAAAAATAAACGAATGAATTAATTTCATAATACTCCCCCTTGAGTTTAAAAATATTAATATTCAATAAGCACTTAATGTACTTACAGGCTAATTTTGCACTGTTAACAAAGAATAGCAATAGCATTGTGCATAATTGCTCAACAAATTTTATATTAATAAAGTAGCTTTATTGACTTATTTATGGTCTTAATTAATGAGACTTTTCAGACCGGAGATGAATGAAGAAGAAATAAGTTGCTACAGCACTTAATAAATGCCATATTCCATGAGCTTGAAAAATGGAATCTGGATTACAGTTTGCATTATCAGGTGTTCCTGTTAACCAAATTGCAAAAGCAGACATATAAGCAAGCATACCTAAAAAATACCATTTATAAGTTCTTATACCAGTTGGCTTTTTACCTGCCAAAAGACCAGGTAGCCAAAATAGAAATACCCACCAAAATGATTCTGGGTTGGCCAATATATCGCCTATTGTTGTTCCAAAAAGAAACAATACTAAAAAGCCTACAAACCCAGATAAAAATCTATTGAAAGGTGACCAAAATTTATATAGAAACTCTGATATAACCCAAAGTCCAATAGAGGTTCCAAATAAATTAAAACCTATACCTAAATCCCAAGAGGTAAACCATCTAGCAACAGAGTAAATAATGACAATGGAGAAATATGTTTTTATTAATTTAGCTGATGACCATCTACCCATTAATGAGACGTTGTATAGCCATGGGAAAATAATATACATTATCATACTCAAGTTATCAGCCCACCCTCCCCATTCTGTATTTGTTCCATGCATTAACATCGAACCAGGGCCAAGCCACCATGCTGCAGATGCATATAATATTGAGATTGACGTTATGCCTATAAACTTGTTATCGGGAGAAGTCTCTTCGTGTGATATAACCCAAAAAATATAAAGGCCAACAACCATAAAGCCTAAATTGCTTAAAGTATTAACAGGTTCTCTAAATGCTCCGCTACTAACTCTTTCACACCATCTCGATGCTTCTCCAATTAGACTAGTATCAGATGAGTTAATTAAACCTGATAACCCTAAAACATAAAATATAATTAAAAATATTATCGAAATAACAAGTGCAATATTGAATGGAGAATATTTTGCATTTAACATTAAAATCCTTTTTTTAGAGATATTAAATTTATATCTAAATAATATACAAATTTTTAATACATACAATAGAGCAATATTTAAAAACAAAAAAGGGCCCGTAAAGAGCCCTTTGTTAGATTTATAGTTTTATAGTTGGGAATCTAATTCTGGCAAAGCATTAAATAAATCTGCCACTAAACCATAATCTGCAACTTGAAAAATAGGCGCATCCTCATCTTTATTTATTGCAACAATAACCTTAGAGTCCTTCATGCCTGCTAAATGTTGTATAGCTCCAGAAATACCTACAGCTATATATAAATCAGGCGCAACAATTTTACCTGTCTGACCAACCTGGTAGTCATTTGGAACAAATCCTGCGTCTACTGCCGCCCTTGATGCTCCAACAGCTGCTCCAAGTTTATCGGCAATGGAATCAAGCAAATGAAAATTCTCACCTGACTGCATCCCTCTTCCACCAGAAATAATAATATCTGCCGCAGTAAGCTCAGGCCTATCACTTTCTGCAATTTCTTCAGAAACAAATTGGCTTATATTTAATGAATCTAAAGGATTAACATTGATAACCTCTACATCAGCGCTATTTTGAGTAACAGCGTCAAATGCTGTCGATCTTACGGTTATAACTTTCAATGCATCATTTGACTTTACAGTTGCTATACAGCTACCAGCGTAGATTGGTCTTTTAAAAGTATCTGCAGATTCAACAGAAATAATATCTGATATTTGTTGTGTATCCAGCTTTGCAGCAACTCTAGGCATTAAGTTTTTACCAAATGTCGTAGCAGGAGCTAAAATATTTGAATAATCTGCAGATAAAGACACAACCAATGCTGATACATCTTCCGCTATTTGATTTAAATATAACGGATCATTTGAATGGATAATTTTAGAAACACCATCAACCTGCTGACACTCAGCAACAACACTTTCACAATCTGAGCCAGCAACTAAAATATGAATATCAACACCAAGCTGAGTTGCAGCTGCAACAGTATTAAGTGTTGAACCCTTTAAGTTATTATTATCATGTTCTGCTATTACTAATGTACTCATGAGATCACCTTTGCTTCATTTTTAAGTTTATCAACCAATTGATCGACTGAGTCAACCATAATTCCTGCTGCTCTGGCTTCAGGCAGTTCTACTTTAAGCAATTCAGTTCTTGGCGATGCATCAACACCAGTATCTACCAAAGGAATTACTTTTAGTTCCTTCTTTTTAGCTTTCATAATATTTGGAAGAGATGCGTATCTAGGTTCATTCAAACGCAAGTCTGTTGTCACAATTGCAGGAGTTGTTAACTTCAATGTTTGAAGACCGCCATCAATTTCTCTTGTTACTGATACTGTTCCATCTTCTATGTTAAGTTCAGATGCATTAGTAGCTTGAGGTAAATCAAGAATCGCTCCAAGCATTTGCCCGGTTTGGTTGTTATCACCATCAATTGCTTGTTTACCAAGAATAACAAGGTCAGGTGATTCATCATTAACAACTTTTGCTAGAACTTTTGCTAGACCCAAGGGTTCAAGTAATGAATCAGATTCAACCAGAATTGCTCTATCGGCACCAAGTGCCAAAGCAGTTCTTAATTGTTCTTGAGATTCTGTTTTGCCTATAGTAATAGCAATAACCTCAGAAGCCTTGCCTGACTCTTTAATTCTAACGGCTTCTTCTAAAGCTATTTCACAAAAAGGATTTACAGACATTTTTACATTATTCAAATCAACATTTGAATTGTCACCTAGAGGTCTAACTTTTACGTTATAGTCAACCACTCTTTTAATTGGAACTAGTATTTTCATATTTAACTCTTAATTTAGGGGTTTATCGGGCTATAATTGTAATGTCTTTTGTAAACATTTTACAGCAATAAGTGAGGTTAATTTTGGAAAGAGATGTAATGGAGTATGACGTAGTTGTGGTAGGTGGTGGACCGTCTGGTTTATCAGCTGCAATTAAATTTGCACAGTTAAATAAAGAAAATGGTACTAGTTATTCAATTTGCCTTTTAGAGAAAGGTTCAGAAGTTGGAGCACACATTCTTTCGGGTAATGTATTTCAACCAAATGCTCTTGATGAGTTGATACCTGATTGGAAAGAGAAAAATGCTCCGTTAAATATTCCTGTTAAAAAAGATAAATTACTTTTTTTATTAAATAAGTTTTCTATACCAGTGCCTGCATTTGTGATGCCTCCAATGAATAATCATGGTAATTATGTAATTAGTCTTGGAAATCTTTGCAGATGGTTGGCTGAGCAAGCAGAAAATCTAGGGGTTGAAATATTCCCTGGCTTCCCTGCAAGTAAATTAATCTACGAAGATGAAAAAGTAGTTGGAGTTCAAACAGGTGATATGGGTATTTCTGCTAGCGGGGATATTAAACCAGGCCATGAACCAGGAATAATTATTAAAGCAAAATATACTGTCCTAAGTGAGGGTTGCAGAGGACATCTTGGCAAAGAAGTTATAAATAAATTCAACCTTTCGGATGGCAAAGACCCCCAGCATTACGGCATAGGATTTAAAGAGGTATGGAAATTACAAGAGGAACTTCACGAGCCGGGACTAGTAATGCATACCAATGGTTGGCCTACTCCATTTGATACACCATCAGGCTCTTATTTTTATCATGGAGAAAATAATGAGGCATATGTTGGGTATGTAGTCCCATTAGATTATAAAAACCCATCAATGAGTCCATTTGATGAGTTCCAGAAATGGAAAACCCATCCATCTATTAAAAAATATTTACAAGGCGGCGAAAGACTTTCTTATGGAGCAAGAGCTCTTATAAAAGGTGGCCTGCAGTCATTGCCAAAAATGGAGTTCCCAGGAGGGCTTCTTGCTGGTGACAATGCAGGAACGCTAAATTTTTCAAAAATAAAAGGTTCCCATACTGCTATGAAATCAGGATTGATAGCTGGGGAACATATTTTTGAAAATATCAATAATGACATTAAAACAGACATTACATATGACGATAAAATACTTAGCTCTTGGATATACACAGAGCTTTATAAGTCTAGAAATTTTGGTCCTATATTTCATAAATTTGGAGCACTGATTGGTGCTTTTTTAAATGCATTAGATCAGTTTATATTTAGAGGGAAGTTACCTTTCACATTAAACAATCCAACGCCTGATCATGAGTGCTTAAAAAAATCATCTGAAGTAAATAAAATAGAATACCCAAAACCAGATGGTGTTTTTTCTTTTGACAAGCTTTCTTCTGTCTATCTGTCTAATACAAATCATGAGGAAGACCAGCCTTGCCATCTTCAATTAAAAGACCCATCTATACCGATATCTGTAAATTTACCTATGTATGATGAGCCAGCTCAAAGATACTGCCCTGCAGGCGTTTATGAGGTTGTTAACAAGGAAGGTGAGGATAGATTTGTTATTAATGCACAAAACTGTGTTCATTGTAAAACCTGTGATATAAAAGACCCGTCCCAAAATATTCAATGGGTTACACCAGAAGGACCAGGTGGACCAAATTATCCTAATATGTAATTAATTATGAATAAACCAAAAATGAATGGAGAATGTATATGAAAAACAATAAATCTTTAATTTTAATAATTATTATCACTTGCGTTAATTTATTGTTGTGGACAACATCCATGAACAATAAAGAAGAATCTTTGATAGACGTGGAGTTTGAAAACTATTTAGCGGAATCATGGGAGCAAGGATTAGCTGATTCGCCTATATATGCATCAATGCTTGGTGATAAAAGATTTAATACTGACATTGTCTCTAACTCTACTGATGAAATTGAAAAAAGGAAACTAGAAACTATTGAATCCTATAGTGAATTTAAAACATTCAAAATCGAAGATTTATCTGAAGGGAATAAATTAAATTACATGATCTTAGATCAAGACTTTAGTCTTGCCGTTGAATCACATAAATATCCCGAACAGTATATGAATTTAAATCAGAGAGGTGGAATTCAGTCGTTCTATGAGACCGGATCTCGCATGGTCTTTAACTCATATCAAGACTACAAGGATTGGCTTACAAGATTAACTAAATACGTTACAAACATTAAAAATGCCAATAATAACTACAGAGATGGCTTAGAACTTGGATATACACAACCTAAACACATAACAACATATGTTCTTGAGCAAATCGAATCAATGATAGCGGCAGATGTTAATGTAAATCCCTATCTAAAAGTTTTTAAAGAAGCATCCCTGGAAGTAGTTACCTCCCAGCAAAAGGATGAATTAATATTAAGTGCAAAGGAGTTAATTACAAATTCATTAAATCCAGCCTATTCTGAATTAGCAGAATTTTTAAGAAATGAATATATTCCAAATTCAAGAGACTCAATTGGTATTAAGGATGTTCCAAATGGAAGTGAATGGTATGAATATCTTGCTAGATACCATACAACCACAAATCTAACCCCTGATCAGATTCATGAAATTGGTCTAAATGAAATTAAGCGCATAAGAGCTGAAATGGAAGAAATTATCGCATCAGTAAATTGGAATGGTGACTTTAACTCTTTCTTGAATTTTCTAAGAACAGATAAGCGCTTCTATTATGATAATGCAGATGATCTTTTTGATGCCTATCTGATAATGTCAAAAAAAATTGATCCTCTCTTACCCAAACTTTTTAAAGATTTTCAAAAAGCTCCGTATGGTGTGACAGAGATACCAATGGAATCAGCTCCATATACGACTACTGCTTATTACAATCCTCCCAGCAAAGGTAGGCCTGGTTATTACTATGTTAATTTGTATAAACCTGAATCAAGACCTACATATGAGATACCTGTTCTAAGTGTTCATGAGGCTGTCCCAGGTCATCACTTTCAAATCTCTATAGCTCAAGAAATGGAAGATGTTCCTGAATTTAGAAAGCACCAGTCTTTTACATCCTTTGTTGAGGGTTGGGCTTTATACAGTGAAGAGCTTGGAGAATACATGGGGCTTTATGATGATCCGTACGATAAGTTTGGACAGCTGACCTATGATATGTGGAGAGCGATTAGATTGGTAGTTGATACAGGTATGCACTATAAGAATTGGTCGCGTGATGATGCCATTAACTTGTTTGTAAATAATACTGCTAAATCTATTTTGGATATAGAAAATGAAGTTGATAGATACATAGCTTGGCCTGGGCAAGCCTTAGCATACAAGATCGGTCAGTTAAAAATTCTTGAGCTAAGAACAAAAGCTGAAATTGAATTAGGTGAAAGCTATGATATTAAAGACTTTCATTATGAAGTTTTAAAAAGAGGTTCTGTGCCTCTTTCTGTTTTAGAAACTTATATAAATGAATGGATAGAGTCTGAGAAATAGTTATTTTTTTTGTTTGCATCTGTTGCTGCAATATATGACATGCTCCCAGTCTCTTTCCCATTTTTTTCTCCATACAAAATCTAGTTTGCAAATTGGGCATGTTTTCTTCGGTAAATTAGATTTCTTAATTGATTTTGCCAACTGGGACTTCCGTTTTAAATGAATTTATATATAAAGTATTATTTTTAGTGAAGCCCTCTTCTGTAGCAAAATTTAAGAATCGATAATACACATTTCTTGCAAGAAAACCTTCTATTTTTTTTGGTCTTACATTTACTATAGGGAGAAATACTCCATTTACTTGTTTAAGGTATACGGGGTGACTGAAATCCAATTTAAAGGAATAATTAAAATTTGAGTGGAATGTTATATTTTTATTAGTGTCTATATCAAAATCTATAATCATATAAGGAGCTATTTCTACATTAACTGGTACCTTTTCTGAGGGGGTGACAAGAAAATAATCACCATCATCATTTCTTAAAACTTTTGAAAATAACTTTACAATTTTTTTATTTTTAATAAGAGATTCATTATAAAACCAATCACCATTCCTATCTATTCTGATCTCTTGACCTTTGCATAAATCAGGATCCCAAGAGTCAACTGGGGGGAAAACATCATCACTAAATTTTTTAATTTTATCTGTTAAATTTGAGATATTCATATGTGGAAGTAAAAATTATAAAAAGGCCAATAAAACATAAAATTATTGAAAACAAAGATTTTATATAAATATTGTTATAAATATTTACGTATTGAAATCTTTTTGACGTTAATAATATGCTTAAGAAAGAAAACCATAGGGTTGTAGATGCAGCAAAATAAAGTGGATAAATATAAAAATAAATTCCATTAAGACTTTTAGATAATATTGAAAATAGACTAACAAAAAAAATAAAAGCTTTTATGTTAAATAGGTTTGTAATAAACCCTACTACAAAATTATTTTTTGAATTTTGACTAGATGATATTTTGTTATCATTAGAAATATACATTGAAGCTCCTATATAAAATATATAAGAACCTCCTATCATACTAATAAGAACTTTCAGCGCAGGGTAATTTAGTATAATTAGAGAGATACCGCTAGCAGCTAGAATGCAGTGTATTAAAATTCCCAATCCTATGCCGATGGCTGTAAATATACCCGCCCTCCTTCCAAAGGCAGAGCATTGTTTAATAATGATGGCCGTATCAGGGCCTGGACTTGTTAAGGCAATAATGTAAGCAACTGTAGAGGAGAGAAACATTAAAGAATGACTCTTGGTTCTATCTCTAAATTGATATTAAAGTAATATTTAATCTTTGATTGAATAGCTTTAGCAAAATTGATGACATCTTGTTGCGATGCTTTTCCGTTGGTTGTTAGAACTAAATTGTGTTTTTTTGATATAGAAACATTATGTACTTCTGGTAGCTCATTTTTAATAAGTTGAATTAATTTAGCAGCACCAACTTTAACAAGGTTATTTTCAAGCTCCCAGATGATTAATTCATTCAACTCAAAATGATCTGTTTTAATTGAATTAATATCTATAATTGGATTTTTAAAAAAACTACCGGCATTCGGTTCAATCAATGGATTTGGTAATGCGGCCTCTCTAATTTCTGTAATAAGTTTGGATATTATCTGTGGGTTAAGAAATTTTTTATCAAGAGATATATCATTAATTTTTTTGTGCAGGGATCCATATGAAAGGCAAAGTTTTTTTTCAAGGTTTGATTTAAATTCAATATGGGTAATGATCATATTTGAGCCCTTAAAGAGAGAGTCTCTATAACCAAACTTGCATTCACTTGAGCTAAATGAGTTAAAACTTCCATCCATTAAGTCAAAAAAATAAACTCTATGAATTAAAGGTTCAACATCTGCACCATATGCTCCAATATTTTGAATTGGAGAAGCGCCGACTGAGCCAGGGATTAGCGAAAGGTTTTCGAAGCCATAGATACTATTATTTACTGCATACTGAACTAAATCATTCCAATTTACAGATGAGCCTACTCTAATCAAATCATTGTTTTTTTTAATTGATTTAAAGTTTAAAGAAATCACTAATCCGCTGTATCTATCTGGTGGGACCAGATTAGTGCCCTCACCAAGAATAAAATATTTAATTTTTTTAGATTTAATGAAATCAAATAGGTGTGGAAGTTCATCCAGCTTATTAATACAGACACCATAATCTGAAATAGAGTTTATTTTTAAAGAGTTGTGAATTTTATAATTCTCTTCAAGATTCATTATTAATATATTTTATAGCAGTTTTGACATCATCTTCAGTATCAATGCCTGGTGGAATATTGATATTAAATTTTGAAATTTTAATTTTATATCCATTGTCATGAAATCTAAGCTGCTCTAGCTTTCTTTCAATTTCATTTAGAGTGGGTTTAAGGGATACAAGTTTTTGCAAAGTTGCCATGGAGTATCCATATATACCAATATGTTGATAGTATGATGCGCCATCAACATATTCTATGTTTCTTACAAAATCTTTAGCAAATGATTGATCATCAATAATCGCTTTAACGCAGTTGGGATTAGCTATAATTTCTCTATTAACTATCTTATGTGCAGCTGTAACAATACTGGAAGTATTCATTTTAAAACTCTCAATTAATCCTTTAACTACCTCTTTAGGCATAAATGGTTCATCTCCCTGTAAATTTATTATCAAAGTATCTTTGTCTAGGTTTAGCTTTTTAGCTGCTTCAAAAACTCTGTCAGTTCCGGATATATGATGTTTATCTGTAATGATTACATTAGAGGTTATGGGTTGAATATGATTCTTGATAATATCTGAGTCAGTTGCTACAAAGACATTAGGAGTGCATAAAAGAGCATTCTCATAGACTCTATGTATTAATGATTTACCTGAGATATCAACTAAGGGTTTATTTTTAAGCCTTGTTGAACCAATTCTTGATGGGATGATAATAACTGTATTTAAAGACATTTTTAGTTAGGTTATTTTTTTAAGCCTATTATCTAATTCATTAATAAATTGGTTAGATAGATCTGCCTCGACTGCCAGATACCATATTTTATTATTATTAAAATGTTTGCATTTAGACGCATCTTTTTCAGTCATTAATATTGGATGATGGTCTAAAAAATGCAAATCAGTAGTGATGTATTTATGGTGATCTGGGAATGGGTGCTTTATATGGTTAAAACCAAGCCTGCTTAATGTATCAAAAAATCTTCCAGGGTTGCCAAGGCCTGCCACGGCATGAACTTCTTTATGCATAGGCCATTGATCAACGGGATATGATTTACCACTATTTAAATGGACAAATTTAGATGGGCTGATATTCATAAGAATTTCTTCACCTTCAGTGGGTCCACTATTGTTAATAACAAAATCTGCATCTTTTAATCTTTTTTTTGATTCCCTTAGGGGGCCAGCAGGGAAAACTAGATTATTGCCAAACCTTCTTTTTCCATCAATAACAATTATTTCTATGTCTCGCTTTAAATTGTAATGTTGAAGACCATCATCCGTTATTACAACATCACAATCATGATTTGAAACAAGAGTCTCAACACCCCTGACCCTGTCTCTGTCTAGGTAAAAAGGAAGTCCTAATTTTGATAAAATTTGTGCCTCATCTCCAGTTGCTTTAACCGAAGAATCTAATTCAACTTTCATTGTTTTTTTATAGTTACCGCCATAGCCTCTGCTAACCAACCCTGGCTTGTAACCTAAATCTTTCAGGCTTGATGCAATATATTTTACGAGTGGGGTTTTACCTGTGCCGCCGATTGTTAGGTTACCAACAATTACAACTGGGACATTCTTATTTAAAGTTGGTAAATTTTTAAGATATTTTCTTCTTCTTCTATTTGTTAAGTACTGTATTACAAGAGAAAATGGGTATAACAGATAGAGCCATAGGCTTTTCTTGTACCAACTATCAACAACAAAGCTAGATGATTCTTGATTGTTATATTCAGGTACAAAGAGCTGTTTAGATTTTGACTGGATAGGAGTTTTATTACCATCATCCTCAAATTTATTTTTATACAAAGATTTATAAAGGCCATTAAGTGCTATTAGCTCATCATGTGTACCTGTTTCAGAAATCATACCTTCATCTAAAACAATAATTTTAGATGCATTTTCAATTGTCGATAACCTGTGGGCAATAACTATGGTGGTTCTATTGGTGATTAATTTTTCAAGAGCTTCTTGGACAACTAACTCAGATTCGCTATCTAATGCTGAAGTAGCTTCATCCAATATAATGATAGGTGAGTCTTTATAGAATGCTCTAGCAATCGCCAGTCTCTGTCTTTGACCTCCAGACAATAGAACACCATCATCGCCAATCTCAGACTCAAAATTTTCAGGAAGGTTATTTATAAACTCAGAGCATCCAGCAAGTTTTGCCGAAGCTATAAGCTTATCGTTATCAATTTCACCATCACCATAAGCTATATTTTTTGCAATGGTGTCATTGAAAAGTGTAGGCGACTGATTAACTATAGAAATAGAGTCTCTTAAATGAGTTAGTGAGTAATCTTTTATAGAGATGCCATCTATTTTAATTTCACCTGATGAGTTTTCATAGAAACGAGGTATCAAATTAGCAATAGTTGATTTACCAGAACCAGATCTTCCAACTATGGCAACGGTATCATGCTTATTAATATGAAAACTAATATTTGAAAGGATTTGTCCGCCAGTTTCATAGGAAAATGAAACGTCATTAAAATCTATAACTCCATCTAACTTACTATCCACATCGCCGGAATTATTTTCATTTGCCTCATCCAATTGATCAAATATCTCATTAGCAGCAGCAAGGCCTTTTTGAACAATAATATTTATATTTGATAATTGCCTGACTGGTTTAGCCATTAAACCAGCAGCAGTGAAAAATGCTACAAATGTTTCTGCATCTAAGCTGATTCCAAGCTGCGAGCCAAGAGCAAAATATGCAACAAGAGAAAGAGATACAGACACCAAAATTTGAATAATAGGAGTTGCTAAATTGCCTGTAGCCTCCAGTTTAAGGTTTTGATTTTTATTGGATGAATTAGCTTCTAGAAACCTTTCATTTTCATAATCTTGTGCATTAAATGACTTAATTTCTAAATGGCCATCAACAGCTTCAGAGGCTATATGAGTAACGTCACCCATAGCGGTTTGTATTTTTTTTGCTAATTTCTTAAGTCGCTTACCTGCTATGTAAACAATAAGAGCAATTAAAGGGATAGTTACTATTAACAACAAGGTTAGCTTGAAATTAAGATAGGACATATAAATAAACAAACCAACGAGAAGAAAGCCCTCTCTAACAAATGTCTTAACAGCACTAGAGGCAGCTGCTGAGACTTGTGTGGTTGTGAATGTAATCCTATTTATAAGTTGACCTGACTGATTTGAATCAAAGTAAGATTTTGGTAAATCATGTAATTTTTGAAATAACTCAGCTCTTAAATCATGAACAATACCAAAGCCCACTCTGGACATGAAATAGTTACCAATGAAGAACCCAAGACCCCTTCCAAATGCAATTCCAATTAGAGATAAGGCTAAAAGAGTATGAAGACCAGATTCTTCCGCATTTATAAAGCTAATAATTCTTCTTATCCATTCAACAGCTGCAATATCTGCAAAGGCAAAAACAATAAAACCTAATACACTTATTAAGAACGACCACTTATATCTAAATGTGTAAGAAAGCAGTCTTCTAAAGCTATTTTTCTTTTTCATAATCTTATTGTTCTAATCTGAACCTGTGAGTATCCATTCTTATTTAATATATCCATCATCTCTACAACCCATTGATGATATGTATTCTCTTCAGCACTTAGTATAACTTTATCAAATGTTCTATCTAAGCTAAATACAAGCTCATTTATTAACTCTCTATCAGATATCGGTGCTGTTACTCCATTAATCAAAACTGTGCCATCAGACAGAATAGAAATCTCATTAGTATCTTTGACCATATTTGATGTAAATGATTCAGTTTTTGGGAGCTCTAATGAAAGGAACTGCGAATCTCCAACCTTGGAAGTGACTACAAAAAATATTACTAGAAGAAAAACTATATCTATTAATGGGGTTATCTCTATGGAAAAATTAGAGTTATTTGTTTTTAAGAACTTCATTATTTATTTATCACATCAATGAAATCAGACACCTCTGCTTGAAGGTTGATTAACAGATGTGAGATTTTTTGCTCAAAATACTTATGCATTACAAGACCTGGTACAGCTATAAAAAGACCAAAAGCTGTTGTAATGAGAGCCTGTGAGATTCCTTCAGCTAATACATCTGGGTTTGCACCGGTTACTTCAGACAATCCAGTAAAGGCAGTAATCATTCCAACCACTGTTCCCAAAAGCCCCAAAAGTGGGCTAATTGTAGCTAGAGTTCCTAGCATTGTTAAATTTCTATCAAGGAGATGTTTAACCTCTGAGGCTTTCTCTTCAATCTTAGATTCAAGGTTTTCTCTTTGAAGATCTTTATATTTAATACAATTTATCAACAAATATCCCAAAGATGAAAGTTGTGAAATTTCTTCAGATTGCCTCTGATTCAAAAGGTTTTTATTATAAAGATTGATAATTTGATTTTTTAGACCATGAGGAGAAACAAGTCTCAGTTGGAGAAACCACAATCTCTCAATAGATATTGAAATAATTAATACTGAGCAGGCTAAAAGTGGCCACATAAAGGCGCCACCAGCAATAATAAATTCACTCATAATTCAATTAGCCCTCTATTATCTAAATAATATTTTCTATCTAAAATATTTACAAAATCATTATCGTGAGTAGCAACAATTAATGCAACACCATTATTATGTGATAGCTCTAGAACTAGGTTCTGTATGTTCAGTGCATTCTTTTTATCTAAATTCCCAGTTGGCTCATCGAGAAATATATATTCTGGTTTATTAATCAAAGCTCTAGCTACCGCAACCCTTTGCTTTTCTCCTCCCGAGAGCTTCCAAGGCAAGTGATTTAGTCTTTCACTTAATCCAATAGATTTAGCTAAATCCCGCACTTTACTATCTAAATTTTGTAAATCACCTTTTAATTGAAGAGGTAGAGCAATATTTTCATAGACTGAAAGATCTTCCAATAAATGATGATGCTGATAAACAAAACCAAAGTTGTTTAATCTTATTTTAGATTTTTGATTGGAAGTCAGATCATCCATAATCTCGTTGTTCAATTCAATTGAACCCGATGACTGTTTATCTAATAGCGCAAGTAATTGAAGTAAGGTAGATTTTCCAGATCCTGACTGACCTGATATAGCAACTGTATCACCTTTTTCCACTATTAAATTAAGGTTTTTTAGAACCTCAATTTCATACCCATCAATAGAATATGTTTTAGAAATATTTATAGCTTTTAAATTATTCATGTCTGAGAATCTCAATAGGATCCAGCCTATTTACCCTGAGAGCTGGGATCAAAGATGAAAATAGACTAAATATAAATGAAAGTAAGCATATAAAGAAAATTTGATTAAAATCTAAGTGATATGGAAAATAATTAATAAAATAAGCATCAAGCATGCCTCGAGCAGTTAATGACTCTAAGAAATTCACTAATGAATCTAAATTAATTGTTATTAAAATGCCAAAGAAAAGACCTGAAATAATACCTATAGAGCTTACAAGGATACCTTGATATAAAAATATTTTTACCAACTGGCCATTATTTGCTCCAATTGTTTTAAGAATTCCAATTTCTCTCTCCTTGGATTTTACAGTCATTATAATTGTAGAAAGAACAAGAATGGAGGCAACACCAATAATCAGAAATAGCATTAAACTTATTAATAATTTTTCAAATTTAATGGCCTCAAAAAGCGTTCCATGAGTTGTTTTCCAGGTTATTATTTCAAAAAAATTACTCTTTAATAGGTCGCTATCTATTGATTTAATCACATCTCTGGCAATAGTATCAGCGCTAAATAAATCATCTGTTTTAATTCTTATTGATGAGGTTGTATTTTCACCTATCATCTTTATTTTTTGAGCAAGCTTATGAGAAATTAAAACAAGTGACTGGTCTAACTCTGATCTAAGCTCGTACATACCTACAATCGTTACTTTTAATGATTGAGGAAATGATCCTATGATTGTAGTTTTGATATCTGAGGTTGTGATATTCAAGGTATCGCCTATACCAACATCTAAATGAGCTGCAAGCCAAGTTCCAATAATGATCGAACTATCTTCTTTTAAATTATCTAGAGATCCTATAACCATATAGTCAGGGAGAATAGACATTGAAGGTTCAATGTTTTCATCAATGCCAATAATACTTACACCTCGACCACCAGAACCTGAAGAAGCAAGACCTTGAAGTTCTATATAGGGTGATGAGCTTTTTATATTGTCTAGTTTGTTTATATTGTCCACTAGCAACTGATAGTTATCAATTGTGCTGTCTGATTTGATTACAGCATGAGGAACTACACCAAGAATTCTATCCTGCAACTCTCTCTCAAAGCCATTCATTACAGACATAACTATAATCAAGCTGCTAACACCAATAGAGAGTCCTAAAATTGCAAGAAATGAGGTAAATGAGAAAACCCCACCTCTATTAGATTTTAAATACCTAAAAGCTAGATTCAGTGAAAGCGAAGACACGATTTATTGTTACTTAAGAATTTTTTTTATAAAATTTTCAAAACCTTCTTTATATGGCGGTCTAATCATTCCAAATGCTAAATTATCCATAAAGAAAGGGACATCTTTGAAAACAGCTCGTGCATTTGAAAAGTTCTTAAACCCATCTTGAGAATGATATCTTCCCATGCCAGATGGTCCCACACCACCAAAAGGTAAATCCTGTTGTTGAATATGACCAACTACGTTATTTATAGTTACGCCACCTGAGGACGTATTATCAAGAACATTAGATTGTTCATTTTTGTCAGTACCAAAATAATATAAACCCAATGGTCTATCTTTAGAGTTTATCGTATCAAGCGCCTCTTCAACATCTGTGTACTCAAGAACAGGTAAAATAGGTCCAAATATTTCCTCTTTCATAACCCTCATATCATCTGAAGTGTCTGTAATAATTGTTGGAGGTATTTTAAAAAATTCCTGTTGACTAAAATCTTCATTTGATGGATTTATTTGATTGATTGTCGCGCCCTTTTCTCTTGCATCATCTATCAGTCCATTAAGTCTATCAAAATGCCTTTCATTTATAATTGATGTGTAGTCATCATTGTTTTTAATATTAGGATAATAATCAGCAACAGCTTTTTCAGCCTCAGTTATAAATTCGTCTTTTTTATCTTTGTGCACCATCACATAGTCAGGAGCAAGACAGATTTGACCAGCATTCATAGTCTTACCAAACATAACTCTTTTAGCAGATGCTTGTATATCTGCGCTATTTCCAACTACAACAGGTGATTTTCCACCTAACTCAAGGGTAACTGGCACAAGATTTTGAGCAGCAGCATTCATAACATGCTTTCCAACATTGCCACTACCTGTATAGAGAAGATGGTCAAAGTTAAGTTTTGAAAAAGCTTCTCCAGTTTCAGGGCCACCTAAAAATGTAGCAAATTCGTCTTGATCATACGCCTTATCACAAAGCTCTTTCATTAAAGCTGCTGTTTCTGGAGTTAATTCACTTGGCTTATGCATTACTTGGTTACCAGCTGCAAATATTGATGCTAAAGGTCCAAATGCTAAGTTAACAGGAAAATTCCAAGGAGAAATCATACCTATTGTTCCTAAAGGCTCGTATCTAATATAAGATTTTGCACCAAATAAACTGAAAGGCATGTTTGAAGACCTTTTTTCGTCCTTAGTCCATCTTTTAATATTTTTAATTGCATTTGTTATTTCAGGCAAAACTGTATAAACATCTGTCATTAATGATGCATTTTGAGATCTACTACCAAAATCAGAGCTTAAAGCTTCTGTAAACGCATATCTATTCTCTACTAGCATTGATGTAAGTCTATTCAGCCTATCGACTCTTAAATTAATTGATGGCGGGCCATCTTTGATAAACTTCTTCTTTTGAATATTCAAAACATCGTTCATGTTTTCAAATGTGCTACTCATAATTTATACCCCTAAGCCCTATCAGCTTTATCTTTGTTATTAGAAGACCTTATCATAGCCCTCATTTGATCCCAATCTTCTTCACTTAATTTATCTAGATTGGAGAATGTTCCTCCTCCTGTTAAATATTGAGCTCCATCAATTGCTATTGTCTGTCCAGTTAAATAATCACAACCATCAGCCATCAGAAAAGTAGCTAAATTTTGCAATTCATTCATTTCTCCAACCCTTCCGAGAGGTATAGTACCCATAGAGTTATCATCACCGGCCCCAGGATTAAGTCTCTCCCATGCCCCCTTAGTTGGAAAAGGACCAGGAGCGATAGCATTGATCTTAATGCCATACTTGCCCCACTCAGCTGCTAATGATTGGGTCATGGCATTGATACCCGATTTAGACATTGCAGAAGGTACAACATATGGAGAACCTGTCCAAACCCATGTAGTAAGAATAGATACTATAGAACCTTTGTGATTGGCCTCAATCCACCTTTTACCAACCGAGTGAGTTATATAAAAAGTTCCATGGAATACAATATTAGCAATAGCATCAAATCCTTTATGAGATAAGTCTTTTGTAGGAGATATAAAATTTCCTGCTGCGTTATTAACTAACCCATCAAGAGGTCCCTCTTCAAAGATTCTTTCTATATAACTATCAACATCGGCAGAGGCCCTAATATCTAATGGTTCATATTTAATATTGACTCCGTAATTATCTATGAGTTGTTCGGCTGTATCTTTTAATACATTTTCTCTTCGGCCGCAGATATATAAATCGGCCCCATGCTCTGCATAATGCGATGCCATTTCTTTACCTAGGCCAGTTCCTCCACCAGTAACCAGTATTCTCTTTCCTTTTAATAAATCTTTTTTAAACATTATTTTAATGACTCCTCTTTAAGGCCCGTTATATCAATTACAGCATCAACCCATTTTTCTGAGTAATTAAGTGAAGGGACATAATCAAGTGTTTTACCACCCGCATCATGAAAAATCTCCTGATACTCATCGCCAATTTCTATAATTGTCTCTAAACAATCAGCAGTAAAGGCTGGTGAAAATACCAATACTTTTTTGTGACCTTTTTTTGGTAAGTCCTCTAAAACTTTATCAGTAAAAGGCTCTAACCACTTGTTAGTAAGTCTGGATTGAAATGTTATGTCGTAATTGCTTTCATTTAGATTTATTTTAGTTGCAAGAAGTTTAGTTGTTTCATAGACCGTTGCTTTATAACAAAACTTATTTTTTTCAGTAATCGAGGTTTCACAATCGTTATCTGAACATAATGAATCCTCATAAACATCATCAACGTGACTATTTGGAACACCGTGATAGCTAAAAATTACCTTATCATAGCTTTCTATATCAAATTTAGATGCCTCTTCAACCCAAGCATCTATAAATTTATTATTATCGTAAAACTGATTAATAAATGTAATTTTTGGAACTACCCATTTATCAGAAAGACATTTGGTTACTTCTTTAAAAACTGAACCAGTTGTGGCTGCAGCATAATGAGGAAAAAGAGGCAAAATAATTAACTCATCTGGATTTTTTAAAAGCATTCTGTCAATTGCATTTTTTATAGAAGGTGACTGGTACCTCATGGCATACTCTACATCAATACCTGGAAGCTTCTTTTCAATGCTTTCTTTGAGCATCTTTGTGTTGTGAAGTAATGGTGATCCATTTTCTTCATGCCATACTTTTTTATATATTTTTGAAGAAGAGAATGATCTTATTGGACAAATAATAAAATTAACTAATATAAATCTGAGTATCGGGTTTACGTTTATAACTTTTTCATCTGAAAGAAACTGACGTAAATATTTAAAAACATCAAAATACGAGGGACTATCTGGTGTTCCGAGGTTGATTATTAACAAACTTTTTTTCATTATCTTTAACTTCTCTTAAAAATTGGGTGAGTTATTACAAATATAACTATAACTATAGATAATATTGAATTAAAAAAATATAAGTATGATGGATTAAAGGCATATATTGGCATAGCTAAAAATGGGGTTAACATGTGACCTATAGGATAAACGGATCCAAGGTACCCAGCTGCAGATCCCTGATTTTCTGGAATTTGAGATAAAGATAAAGATGAAGATATGGCAGGTCTAATCATTCCTCCGCCAAGACCATTTATTAAAAGGGAAAGGTAATAAACTGAAAGTTTTGGAAAATACGCCATTGTAAAAAACGAAAAGATTATTAAAAAAGTTCCATATAACAATAGTTTAAAGTTGTTTAAAGGAAAAGCGTCTGTAAAAAGATACTGACTTACTATTGTTGAAATAGATAGAATCGCAAAACTTGTACTTACTATGATTGGCAGATCATCGTAATTTGAAAACATATCAAAGACATAAAACCCTATAGATTGAAGAAGTGAAGCCTGCGATAAGCTAGCGATTGATGCAATTAAAAGATATGGCCATATAGTTCGTGATTTCCAAGATACCTTGTCTTTAATAATCTTTGTTTTTTTATGGATGCTAGTATTTTCCAAGTTCTTGTAAATACCTACAGATGAAATAAGCGACATAAAACTAAAGACATAAAATGGTGTTTCTTTAGTTATTAAAATAAGAAATCCACCAATCAAGGGGCCGGCAACAGTTCCGAGCAGAAAACTTGACTCTAATCTAGCAAATTTTAGTGTTCTTTTTTCTGCACTGCTATTGTCTGCAACATAAGCAAATGCAGCGGGCCTAGTTGCAGAACCAATAAGACCATTAAACAGCCTTCCAAAAATAAGTAATGGAAATAAAAATGCAAGATCCATGACATTTCTCTCTACCAAAAATAGAGGGGTAATCATTGCTATCTATGAAATTGCATAACCAACTAAACCTAAAACTGCGATATTTCGTCTACCGTATTTATCACTTGCCCTTCCCCAAGAAGCGCTTGTTAAAGCCCATGCAACAGCTGAAATTGCAAATACCAATGATGTTTGTATCTCTGATAAACCTAGGTCTCGTGCTAAAGGTGGAACAATAACAAAAACAAAAGATTGTCCTAAGCCAACGGTAAATAGACCAAACTTAAGCCATGAAGAGCCTTTATTTTGCATTAAGAAATCTTAGATATGCCTATAGACTCTCTAACTTCCAATAGGAGCTCTTTGGCCATAGGCCTAACTTTAGAAGAGCCTTCATCCAATAACTCGTTGATTAAATCCTTGTTTGAGCTCAAAGAATCGTATGAATCTCTAATAGGAAGAACATGATCATTAACTTTCTCGAATAATTTATTTTTGGCATCTCCCCAAGAAATTCCATTTCTATAAGATTCCTTAAATTCATTTTGCTCCTCTACAGATGAAAAATGTTTAAAGAGAGAGAATACTGAACAATTATTAAAATCTTTTGGCTCTCCTGGCTCAAGAGAATTAGTAACTATTTTTGCAATAGCTTTTTTTAAAACCTTTTCAGAGGAAAGTAAGGGAATAATATTTTTATATGATTTGCTCATCTTTCTTCCGTCTTGGCCTAATATAATTTGATCTGCCTCTTGGGTTATAGCTTCGGGTAGCTCAAAAGTCTTTTTATAGGAATGGTTGAATCTTCCGGCAATATCTCTGGTCATTTCTAAATGTTGCATTTGATCGGGGCCCACAGGAACATGGGTAGCATTAAATATTAATATATCTGCAGCCATCAACACAGGATATGAAAAGAGACCCATACTTATGCCTTTGTCTTCATCTGAAGTATTTAAGGCTGTAGCTGCCTTGTATGCATGAGATCTATTCATCAAACCCTTTGCTGTAACACAATTAAGTATCCAGCTTAATTCTAATATTTCAGGAACATCAGATTGTCTATAGAAGTTTGATTTGTTCGGGTCAAGCCCTGAAGCAAGCCATGATAAGGCAACATCTTTAACAGATTGTTCTATCTCTGCTTTGTTAGAGTTTTTTATAATTGCATGATAATCAGCCAAGAAGAAAAATGATTCATCAAATTTATTAGCTAATTCTAGTGCTGGTTTTATAGCTCCTAAATAATTTCCTATATGAGGAGTACCAGTTGTTGTAATTCCTGTTAAAATTCGCTTATTCATTTGAACTAATTATAAACTTCATAAGAGATTAATGTGGAAACAAAACAAGATTTATTTAAACAATTAGAAAACATAGAACAATTATTTGCAGATGGTTCTATTAAGAAAGCTCAAAAAAACCTAAGGGATGCGCTTTCCATAGTCAAAAAAGAAAAAGGTGTGCCAAACAAGCTAAGACATAAAATAAATTTTGTTGTAGCTCAATCAAGGTATTTTGATGATATGTCATCTTTTGCAACAAATCCAAAGCGAGAAGAATTAATTAAAGAGATAGCTGAGCTTGTTAACAATAGTTTAGATAATCCAAAATCTCAGGCAAATGCTATTCACGATATTCAAAAAAAATGGCAGCAATTAGATACTTCAGGAAGGCCTTCATCAAAAGATCAATGGTTAAAATTCAATGAACTTACTAATAAAGCATGGGAGCCATGTAAAGAATTTTTTGAAGAGCTCAATAAGGTTAAAGAAAATAATGCTGCTAATAGAAGAAAAATAATTAATGAAATAAATGCGTATGCAATAGACAAGGCTTCTAATTGGCCAGATGCTAAAACTTTAATATTTTTCTTAAGAGATAAGTTTAATGAGTGGCAAGAATATGCACCGGTTCTAGATAAAGATCATAAAAAACTTAGAAATGAGTTTTTTAATGCAAAAAAACCATTAAATGACCAAATTAAAAAACAGGAAAGATCTGTAATAAAGACGAAAGAGGATCTTATTGCAAAAGTTGATCTTATAAACGATGAAGATAATGATGTTTGTATTAAGAAATTTAATGATCTTAAAAATGATTGGAAAAAAGCAGGTTCTGCAGGCAGAAAAGTTGATAATAAGTTGTGGGATAAGTTTAATAAATCAGCTGATAGATTTTATACTGCAAAAAAAGAAGTATTAGATGCTGAGCTCGCATTAGCAGCCACCTTAGCAAAAGATCTCAAAGCAAAAACCATTACTATAGCTGAGGCTGAAGATAAGTTGGGTGAGCTAAATAATATAGGTAAATCTAAAGAGGTTTCAGATTTAAGAAATGTTATTAAGGATCAAAAAGCTTCGCACAAAGCTGATCAAAAATTAGCTAAAGTAGAGTCATATAAAAATCTATTAGATGCATATACCAATGGCGATTATGAAGACAAGCGTCTTCCAAGTGGTGTTGTGTCAAAAATTAAAAATCTTGATATTAAAAAATCGAACTTAGATAATTTAACCTACTCATGCGTAAAACTAGAAATTAAAGCTGGTATTGATTCGCTGAAAAAAGATTCTGGAATTAGAAATAAAATTCAATTAGAAATGCTTACAGAAAAATTTAATAAATCAAACAATGATTTAACAAGCTTGGATGCCCTTCTGGTTCATTTCTTTTCTAATATGACTAATAAGCCTACTGCAGCTGAAAAAACTCTTTGGAAAAGGGTCTCACAAGCCATTGAGTCAATTTTATAATATTATTTAGAAGCCTCTAGCTCAGCAATAATTATTTCATGCCTATTTCTATCTAATTTATAGAAAAAGAAAATAAATAAAGGCAATGCTAGAAGTATTGGACCGACTACCCCTTGAACAAAAAACAATGAATAAGTTTGCTCATAAGTTGGGTCATCCTTTGGATAATCTAATATCTTTAAAACAAGACCAGCCACAAAGCCCCCAATAGCAGTATTAACTTTTTGAATAAAAGAGACAGCAGAATAAAGAACGCCCTCCTGCCTTTTTCCACTTGTTAACTCTACCTCATCTGCGATATCTCCAATCATAGAGTCCCTTGTCATGTTGCCCATAACAGAAAAGCATGAAATAAAAACTAATGGAATTGATAAGAAAAATATAAGCGAAAGTGTTCCTCTCTCAGGAGTTAGCCCTAGGTTGTAGGAAATGAAAGCAATTGGGCTAAAAAAAGCAGTACCAAAAATACACATCAAAACTAAGTTCTTTTTATCAAGTCTTTTTACCAGCCTTGGAGTTAGGTAGAAAGCCATTAAGGTAGAAGTAATATAAATTGCTAAAAATATGGTTATAAGATTACCTGATAAACCCCAAAAATCTGTATTTATATATAAAGCTAGACTGTTAGAGAGACCCCATGCAATTGAGAGAGTTAAATTACCTGCAAAGAAAATTAAAAAAGATTTATTGGTAATAGCAATTGATATTTCTTTAATGATATCTTTAATAGAAGTTGAACCACTCCACTGTGAAAGGTCTTTAATGTATTTTGTAGTTGCTAGGCTTGAATAAAGCATACCAGCTGCCATAAAAATACCTCCTGCAAGTGCAAAAGGAAACCAAACTTCAGGATTTAATTGACCATATGGATAGGACGGAGTTGATCTAAAAAAAATAAAGTAACCCATAAACGCATTACCAATAGCAGCAACCCAAGTAATTAATTCTCTCCATGAGAATAAAAGTGTTCTCTCTTGATAGTCTTTAATAATTTCTGCGCCAAATGACCTATGAGGCACCTCAAAAAGAGTCATCCCAACTCTTGTAAAGGTAGTACATACAAGCATCCACAAGAAAAGCTGAGTTTGAGAGAGGCCCCATTCCACTTTTGGAGTGAAAAGTAATATATAAAAAATAGAAACAGGGATAAATGATACAAACATGAAGGGATGTCTTCTGCCAAATTTGGACTTAGTCCTATCTGACAGAGTTCCCATCAATGGATCTGTAACTGAGTCTACTAACAAGGCTATAAAAATAGCGGTCCCTGCTAGAAGTGGATCAAGACCAATTACTCTAGAATAGAAAAACAACAAAAAGAATGTAAAAGTATCAGTCTTTATTCCATTAGCAACCGCACCAATTGAATAATTAAACTTAAAGGTGTTAGATAACATGCTTAGTGTGAAAGATGATCAAGAAGATCATCCTTGAATCTATTAAATACCGGAGGCTCAATCATATGCCGCATTCCGGGCAAAACAATAAGCTGGCTATTTTCAATCAATCTATTTGCTTTATAGGCGTTTTTTACCTTTATCAGCGGGTCATCTTTACCATGAATAATTAGTGTTTTGGATTGAATTGATTTAACCTTTTTAATTCTATTTTTTGATCCCAGTATAGCCATGATTTGACGGGTAAAACCCGTATCATCTGGCCCAGCTCTTTGAATAGATTCAACAGACTTATTGTAAAACTCCTCAGTTTCAAGGTTGTAACCCTCAAGACCAATTAGCGTAAAAATTTTTTTGCTTCGTTCTATCCTTTCATCCATTGAAGCATTTGGATTATTTGAACGCTTCATTAATAACTTTCTTACATCTCTAGTGGGACCATTCAACGGGCTTGGTGTAGCTGTTGATGATGCTATTAAGGTAAATGTTCGTATTCTTTCAGGGTGATTTGCGGCAATTATTTGAGCTATCATACCTCCCATGGACATTCCCAAGAGGTGGGATTTATCTATAGAAAGATGATCTAAAATTGCAATAGAATCATTGGCCATGTCATCAAGATTATATGGAGGTCTTATTGGCAATCTTAAGAAATATTTAATATATGTGGAATTGATTGTCTTTGCCCTATTTCCTTCATTGAATTGATCGCTTTCTATTCTGGATGAAAGACCTGTATCACGATTATCAAAGACAATGGGTCTAAAACCATTGTTGATTAAAAAATCAATTAAATGATCTGGCCAGTTTATTAATTGACCACCGAGACCTTGTACTAACAGTATAGGCTCACCTTGAATGGGCCCATAGTCACGATATGCAATCTTTACATCATCGTTATATACAAAACCTTCTTCCCAGGCTGATGTACTAGTTGAAATTGTCATAATAATAATTAAAAAAAATTTATAAGAAGGCATTGATTCTCTCCTGAATATTTTGCCTCATTGAACCCCAAAATAGCATCACATCAAAAGAATGAAGGTCTCCATTAAAGGATCTCATTTTTCTCATTTTATCAATTAAATCACCTTTAGTTTCAAGAAGACCATTTTTTGAATTAATTCTTGAAAAAAAATTTTGAACCCTTGTTCTGCCAATCGCTTTTTTAGAATTTGTATGCTTCAACATTGTTAAATCCATAAAAACATCATTATTAGATTTATTGATAATTGAACAATGGTATTCATTTTGCTCACACCATGAATCATCAGCATTCCAACTAAAAGGGTTTACAGAGACAATCTTGTTTGTCATATCTTGAAAACCCCAGCCGCTATCTGGTTTCCAGAATGGTGTAGATGCCCTGCCTCTCTTATAGCCATCAGCAACTGTGGACCAAGAAATTATAGAGCCGGTATCTGAATTATTTTTTGATGCATTGAGATTTGGAAATAGATCAGTAAATAAGTTTTCAGGTATTACGTAACCAATTAGGTAGCCGTTAATAAATTGATTTTTTAACGTAGTATTTGAAATGCGTTTATGGATAAGCCTTTGTCCATGAAGAGCGCCCTGGCTATGCCCATATATAAAAAATGGCCTTCCATTGTTAAAATTTTCAATATAGTAGTCAAAGGCTTTTTCAATGTCTTGGTAAGCAAGATCAAGGGCCTTTAAACCGTTCTCGTGATTAGAAAAGAAAGAGTAATAAGTTGCCTGGCGATATGCCGGAGCATATATATTACATGAGCCGTTAAAGACCGATGCTTGATTTGAAAGCATTACTTCGGTTCTCTCATAGGCAGAGCTACTTTTATCTAAATTAAAATTCCATTTTTTTTCAAAAAAACCTGTAGGGTGAATATAAAAAACATCTACGTCATTATTTCTGCTAATTGAGTATTTATCAGAGGGTACTAAGTATTGGTAGCCATCAAACTCAGGCAACGCAGCCCAGCTTTCTTTCAAGCTATAGTTTGGTTCCTTGGGGATGCTAGCGTTTGCAAAATTAGACTCAGGTTGTACAAGCTTTAAAAAATTTAAAAGATTTTCATCAGCCATTGGTTATTTTTTGTATATAGAGTTTATAGGTTTGGCAAAAACTTTTTTTATCATAGGAATGAAAAAGTCTAACGGAAGAGAGTTATAGTCTGGGTCAAAACTGTTCTGGTCATATTTTTCGCAAAAAACTTTGCAGTCCTCGAAATAAGGATGGTCTTTAAAGCTATCTCGCATATTTTTATCTAAGCCCAAGTACTCAAAAAAATAGTAGCCTTGAAAAATACCATGATGTTTGACAATCCAATGATTTTTTTCAGATACAAATGGCTGCAATAATGTAGCGGCAAAATCAGCATGATTAGATGGAGCAAGGTTATCACCAATATCATGGAGTAACGCACAAACAACATATTCATCATCCATTCCATCTCTATGTGCACGAGAAGCCGTTTGAATAGAATGGGTGAGTCTATCTACAGCAAAGCCTCCATAGTCTTCTCCAAGCATCTTTAAGTGGTCGAGAATCTTATAGGGCAAGTCTGCTGATTCATTAATATTTGACTCAGCGATTATTGACCAGTCTTCGGCAGTTCCGTCGATCATTTTTGTAAATTTTGCTTTCATCTCAGTCATGAGAGAAGTATAGCAAATAAATTTAGACTAATTTATTTGTAGCGCTTGATGTAGCTATGAGCTTATCGCCCTGAAACATCTCGGCTTTTGTAAATGCAATCGATTTTCCTTGTTTAACAATAGTGCTCTTTGCAATTACTTCAGAATTTGGTGTGCATGGAAGCAAGAATGTAGTTGTCATATCTAGAGTTAAAGGAATTTTTTTACCCTGAGTTAAATAGATTAAGAATTGAGCCATGGCCGAGTCAAGCATGCCTGCTACAAATCCACCTTGCACTATAGTTCCATTAGAATGTGTAAGATCGACGCTTGGTTCAAAGATACAAGTATATTCCGAACCATCATCACTTATTGAGGCCTCTTTGAAACCTAAAATTTTTAAGAATGGTGGTGCTTCTCTGAATATTTCTTCTATTTGTTTGCTCATAATATATGGCGGAGGGAGTGGGATTCGAACCCACGGTGCCGATGAAGGCACGACGGTTTTCAAGACCGTTACAATAAACCAGACTCTGCCATCCCTCCTTTGTCTGAAGTAGCTATTCTACTGAGTTTATACCAATAATCAACAATTAATTAAAATGTCTAAAAAAGGCTCTGCTGTGCTTTTGCCGTAAATATTTTAAGAGGTGAATCATTAAATTTTGCATATGTCGCAGGCTGATGAGACAATTCAAACTCAAATACATTTAATAAAATTTTCAGCAAGGATATCTTATGAAGTCAATAAATCTGTATGGTTACGCAACTAGTCCTTATGTCAGGAAAACAGCTTGTTTTCTATACTATAAAGGCTTAGATTTCACTCATGTGCCAGTCAATCCGTTTAAAACCAAAGCTACAATTGGTCATACTAATGGTACGCAAGTTCCTGTACTAGAAATAGATGGTGAGTGGCGACGTGAGTCATCAGATCATGCTCATTGGCTAGATGAAATCTTTCCAGAAAAACCACTATATCCTCTAGAACATCAACAAAAAATAGATCAGATTGATGACTGGATAAGTCATAAATATCTGCCAAGTCTTTTTCGAGTAGCTATTGATGGGCCTTTTGATAGAAATTTTATTAAAATGTCATGGAGACTTGCAGCGCTTGTTAATGCTCAAACTCCACTACCGTTTTATATAAGATTTATTTGGCCATTTGGACTTCGTAGAGCACGTTTTATAAATGATATGTCTCAGCATATTGATTTCTCTTTAAGTATAAAAGATATGTACATGCAATTATTTATGGAACTCTTAGAACATATTGGTGATGGACCATTTATGGGCGAGCTTGAAAAGCCTACCATGCTAGACTTTGCTGTATTTCCACAACTAGTATTTGGTTATATGTTTGGGCTAGAAGAGCAACTGAGTGCAGCAAAACATCCAACCATTAAAGCATGGTTAGCCCGAGTATCTGAGCATTTACCAGAAAATCCATTATTAGCATCTGATAAAATGCAAGTTAACTCCCTCAAAGAAGCATTAAGCAATTAGGCACTTAGCAAAGCTATAGGTTCTTTCTTACAAAATGATACACAGGTTGTAGCAGCGTTTATCTTTTGTAGAGATAGCTTTACCATTCTTACTTTATTAGGATTTTTAATATCAACGAAGTGGGTTTAGAATGGAGTTATGAATAAATATATAAGATTATTAACAATATTGCCTATTTTTTGTTTTAGTTTATTTGGATATACACATGACCTAGAAACTGCAATAGCTAGCAATGAAAGAACCCCTAATTATGCTTCGAGAGATGAATATAGAAATCCCTTAGAGACATTAACTTTTTTTGGAATTGAGTCAGATATGAAGATTGTTGAGCTATCCCCTGGTGGTGGTTGGTATACTGAAATTCTTGCTAACTACCTTCACGAGCCAGGACATCTAATAGCTGCACATTTTGATAAGAATATAGATAGGGCTTATTTTAAAAATAGCAGGCTAGCGTTCGAACGGAAAGTTGCAGAAAAATCGATGTATCAGAATGTTTCTGTAGTTGATTTAAGCTCTAATCTTGCTCCAGAAGACAGTGTAGATGCAGTCCTTACGTTTAGAAATCTTCATAACTGGCTGGGGCCGCAAATGGATCTCATTTTTGCCAATAGCTACAAGGCACTCAAAACTGGTGGTGTATTTGGAATTGTTGAGCACAGGGCTAACCCAGGCACTTCAATAGATGCAATGAAAAAAAGTGGCTACGTGACTGAGGCACATGCAATTATGGTTGCAAAAAAACATGGTTTCACTTTGGTTGCAAAATCAGAAATTAATGCAAATAACAAAGACACCAAAGATTATCCTAAAGGTGTATGGACTCTTCCTCCAAACCTTAGACTTAAAGATGTTGATAGAGAAAAATATGTTGATATTGGTGAAAGTGATAGGATGACTTTACTATTTAAAAAACTTTAAGTATTAGGGCTGCTCTTTAAAATGAGCATTGAACTTCCTCCAAAAATTCAGTTTTAAGTTCTAATAGCTGCTGTGGTTCTTTTTTATCAGGGTATCTTGGGTGAACCCATAAATCTGTATTTTGATCTATAAAACAAGAAGGGATTTCAAATTCAACACCTGGATTACTTTTTGCACTTGCATATACCAGCCAGCAATGACCTGAGCTACCATAAGATTTATTAGATATCTTAGTAATTTTTAATTCATTGCCTTCAGAGATTTCAAATACTTTTTTGCATGATTCCATGAATATATCATCTCTACACCATTTGGCTTTAGGTGACAGCAACTCATACTTCGTCGAAGGATTTTTCTTTAAAGAATAGACATCCATTGGTGCTGTAGTTTTAAAACAAGTTTCATATAAACTAGATGCAACCTCAAGGTTGCTAATGTCTAGTTCGCGAATGCTACATCCATAAAGGAAAATTAATAAGAGAAATTTATTTAATTTTTTAAATTTCATGCTTAATAAAATACGTTGATTAATTATGGTTATCTCGATAAACAAGTTTAACCCATAGATTGCTAGGCTCTTTTAAAAAAGGGAGCTAAAAGCTCCCTATTGTTAGTAATTTAGCTAAATTATTTACTTGCAGTATAGAATTGCTCGCACACTTCAAATTGATCATTAACAACATCATCAACTAGCAGTAATGCTTCTCTATATGTATTACCCCAAGATGCTCCTGCAAAATAATCATCTATCAATGCACCATGAGTGTCTACATTTGAAGTTATTGATTTAAGGTAATAAGTACCGGCCTCAGTAGCACCCCCACCTATTGCTACAAACAAACCATTCATGAAGGTGTCATGACCAGCAGCCTGAACTTCTTTTTCAAGTCTAGTTACTACTTGAACCAACTTTGGAAGATTTGCTCTAGAGACTTTAATACGCATAGCTCTCTCATATCCAGGATCTAGTCTAGGAAAAGGTTTTATTGGGGCCCATGTTGCTCCATATTTAAATTTACGCATTTTTGACATTTCTTTAGGGGCTTTGCTTGGGTCATATTTACTTGCGCCTTGAAGTGCGCTTGTTACGTCTGAAAAAGCACTCCACATCATTAGCTGGCCTTTATAATCTCGTCCAGATATTGTTTCGCAATATCCGGCAGCATCAGCCCCTATTGCTTCATATAAAGCTGTATTAGATTTTACTGATTCAATATAGGCATCAGTATTTTTAGCACTAACCATTACAGTTGTGAATGCACCTTCAGAAATAGCACTCATACTGAAAGTTAATACAAAAATTGATATTAGTTTTATTTTATTCATTTTGTCTCCTCTTAAAAATTATTACATTATAAATATAACTGTAAAAAGAGATTAAATGAAGAAATGCAAAACAATAATATTATGAATGAGGAGGTGTTAAATAGTTATGGCTATTCAACCTTATCCATTTGACTGTTAGACTATTGAGCACAATTAATTTTTAGGGTATCAATGAATATTTGGCAAAAAATAATATATTTAGGCCTAGCAATAATAACTACATTGTTAATTTTTCAACTTGAAAAGCTTGAGGATCGTGTAAGAGTTCTTGAAGAAACAATAGAGGAACAGATCGAAAGAGCTGGAGAGATAGCAAAAACAGCCCACACTAATGAAATTATTTTAAGAAATAACTATGTCTCTAACGACATAGAGATATCCTCGTCGAAAAATAAAATTGGCATAAAATGCACTTTACAAAATTCTTTTAATTCTGACATGGAACTGAAAGATGAAATAAATATCTTTTTGGATAAAAATAAAGATAGCCTAATTTTTAATAACATCTCTTCAACTGGAAAAAATATGAATGATTATAGAAATGGAGAGCAGTATATGTTTTGGGGCGATGACCCTGATTTAAGCTATATGATAAATATTCCAAAAAAAGAATTTCATATTCATACTCATGATGGAAGTATGGTTATATATAAGTGTAATTTCTAATGATTACCGATAAGAATGAGGCGGTGATTAATAAAATTTTAGAAATTATTGATTCAACTAAACTAAAAAACTCGCCAAAGGAAGACCTTATTAAACACTTAAAAAAAAGGGTTAGTATTTCTAACCTTGAAAAAGAAAAAATTGATGAGTCGTTAAGAATAATACAAAACCTTAAAGACTAATCAAGCCAGTAAGGTTTTGTAGTAAAAATATTTTAATTCTCTATCTTAAAGCCATTAGCAGGAACGCTTAGGCTCTTACCATCACTATAAACTACTGTAATGGGGTCATTTTTATAGTTATAAGCAACATAGGTAGTCACTCCATTTTTCTCGAAAGCAACTGCAGCTGGATGATTTGATGTCAGCTCACCTGTTCCAATCTTCAGAGTACCAAATTTATTAAAGACGTTGATCCATTGGTAGGTATGAGCTCTAGACTCTCCAGCCTCAGGACTGTAATTTTGATTTACAGAGTTATAGTCATTAATTGATGCTTGTGGGTCTACCATCGCCCAAAGATTCCACCATAAATCCTTCCATTCATCGTCTCCCAGGCCAGAAGGTTTCCCATTTGATGATTCTTCTAAACCAAGTTTTACATAATCTGCCATGTATTCATCATACAATCCCACGTGAAAAATAAGTGGGCTG
>Ga0206679_10000288_pt1 | contig 41778 bp, 29 predicted proteins | sample M110012015metaG_FD_155464 | JGI IMG/M metagenome (GOLD analysis project Ga0206679, IMG submission 155464) | Ammonia-oxidizing marine archaeal communities from Monterey Bay, California, United States - M1 100m 12015 | ecosystem: Environmental > Aquatic > Marine > Intertidal zone | place: USA...
GTTTTTGAACGATGTCTTTAATCACAGCTCGAGATAGGTCAATAGAATTTTCTTTTTGATTCATAATCATCTCGTAAACACTGTCCTTAAATAGGCCCTTATTAAGTTTTGTATCGACTTGAAAAGTGACCTTCATATCTTGTTTGTTCTTACTGGCGGTTATTTCAATGTTTATTTTGTCGTTGGATATATTTAATAGCAATGTAATTACATTAGACCAAAGCTGAAAAAACTTATATTCATTTACATTATTAATGGATAATTCATCTTCCAGTGAGTTCTTTATGCTTCCTGTTTTTTGAATCTCATCATATAATACTTCTATAACAGCCGAAACACTTTTATTGATGTTGACAAGGCCTTTACTTTCTACCCTTCCCTGTTTTAATGCTTTTTTGAGTGACTCAACAACCTCAGAAGACTTTTTAGTGGCATTCAAAGTGTTTGAGGTGATTTTTTCAAAAGACACCAGACTTATAATCATATTAAGAACGTCAATTCTGTTTTCTTGTTTTATAACAAATTCAATAAGCGGTTTCAATTCAGCTTCAAGATATATTTTACTGATTTTAATACTTAACTCGCTAGATTGATTTTGTTCTATCGAATACTTGCTTTTCAAAATATCATTAATCTTATTAATTTTTATGCGCAGCTCTTTTCCCGTTTCAAGTGCCTCACCATTAAACTTTTTAGCATAAGTATAACCGTAAACTATTTGGTGTGCAGAACATTTCTCAATAATGTTGGAAAACAAATCATTGTAGATGAAGCTGATACTTTCAGCTCCTGCTTTTATAGCTCCCAGGGGGCTGTTAAGACTATGAGCAACTGTATTTGCTGTTGCACTTAATATTAGTTGTTTATCCTGCTCGAGAATTCTTTTTGACATTTCGAGGTTTGAACTTTTCTGACGTTCTACTTCATTTTTTTTCTCTCGAATTTCTTTGGTCGCTTTTTTAATTTCTTTTACAAGTCTTAGCTGACGCAACTTGAATCTTCGTGTTCTTTGAAGAATGAATAACCAAATTAATATGATGATTATAACCACGTAGCTTGTTTTTGCCCACCATGTATACCACCAAGGAGGAGTAATCACAAAATGATATTCCAAGGGGGTGGACCATTTCCCTCCCGATATTCTCGATTTTACTTTGAATGTATATGAACCATAAGGGATATTTGTAAAATCGGCGTGAGTTTCACTAGTTGGAGGACTCCAATTTGGATCCAAACCATCTAACATATAGCTGTAGGTAATCCCTTGTGGTTTAAACCAGTTTATTGCAGAATAAACAAAGGTAAGGTGATTGTTGTCATAAGAAAGAACCAGATCATTGGGAACATTTTCATATTTATCAATGGAAGTAAAAGACACTTGTGTCTTTAAGCTATCTGGAGGATTTAAGTAATCAATGTTTTTATTATTTATCCAGATGTTTCTTAACCTGAGGTTGGGCGTAGAACTGCTTTTTGGTAGGTCTTTTCTAATTAATGTTGTTAGCCCTTTTCCTGTGCCCCACCAAAGAGCCCCCGAATGGTCTATTATAGCACTTGATTTTAAAAAATCAACACAACGAATTCCATCATTCCAATTGTAAGTCATACAGTTAAAATCATTTAATTTGGAATTAAAGTTTTGCAGCTGATTCAATCCGTTTTCAGTTCCAATCCATATGGATTTTGTTGTTGTATCTTCAACTATGGACCATATTTTATTATCGCTAAGCCCTGTTTTACTTGAAAAATAATGAAAGCTACTTCCATCAAACATACAGGCGCCGTGTGAAAGACTTCCAAACCATACGTTGCCTTTAGAGTCACTAAAAGATGAAATAATGATTGAGCTATTTAGCCCTTCATTTTCAGTGATGTGATAAAAGTAAGTCCCATCGTATTTAATCACTCCACCATCCCAGGTTCCAAAGTATAAATAGCCATTTGAATCCATGGCACTAGTCCTAATTTGATTGTGATAAAGACCATTATCTTCAGTATAATGTGTGAAAACTTCACCATCGAATGAACACAGGCCATCTTGCGGAGACCCAAACCACATCACTCCATTTTTGTCCTCAATAATTTCGTATATATCATCAGAAACAAGACCATTTTTTTTGGTGTATAGCTCTACACGAGAGTTGTGAATTTTAATGATTCCATTGTTTTTAGTGGCAATCCAGATGTCCCCTTTGGAATCTTCGAATATTTTATTGATTTGCCGACTCAGCAAAGAATCGAATTGAGGAAAAACATAATAGTCGTGATTTTTATAAATCATTAACTCGCCTTCTTCTCCACCGAACCAGATTTGATTATGTTGGTCTTCGCAAATCGCATAGATATAATCATTAACGATGCCATTTCCTTCATTTAAGTTTTGGAATGAATTTAAATTTACAATGTCAAGACCGTCCCCATCAGTTCCAGCCCAAATATTCCCTGAATTATCGGCTGCAACGCATAAAACATGTTCTCCGCTTAAGCCATTAGTTTCATCCAACCAAATGAACTCATTCCCATCAAATTGACACAATCCGCCACTATATGAGGCAATCCAGACATTATCAAATGAATCAATTAAAAGATCATATATATTATCTGCAATTAAATAGTTAGTTGAATTATAATTTGTCAAAGAAACCCCATCGTAGACGTCTACACCATTTTCATTATATGCGAACCACATGTTTCCAGATTTATCTTGGACAATTTTATTTATGTCATGAGATATAAGACCATCATTCATCGTTATTCTGAATACAGAGTCCCTTTCAATTACGTTCAGACCATTTACAGTTGAAATCCATTTTCTATGATTATCATCTTCATAGATACACAAAGTTTCCTTTCCAATAAGACCTTCCTGGGTTGAATACGGGAAAATTTCTTTTCCATCATAAATAAAAACCCCATTTCTCTTAGAACCAATCCAGATAAGCCCTTCATGATCTTCATGTATGAAATGTATATCTGTCGCCTCGAATCCGTCTTCAAGTCCCAGTTGAAAAAAGCTATTTCCATCAAACATGCAAAGTCCAGCTCCCAAAGTTCCAAACCACATGTTACCGTTACGGTCTTCTTCAATACACCAAATGAAATTATTACTCAGCCCATGCTCTTCTTTGAAATGACGGAATTTATCTCCTGTATAAACACTTACGCCCCCACCATTTGTACCCATCCAAATTTGATCCCTCCTGTCATGAAATACATCCCAAATGTAGGAAGAACTTGTTCCTTGTTTAACATCTAGGTATTTTATGTTTTTAATGGCCTTACCTTTATAAATTGGAGTTTTTGCATCAACCAATACTGGAATCTTTGTGTCGACCTTGCGTAGCCTCAAGCCTCGCTTTTTGACGGATTTAGAATTGTTAAAGTTGAGTTGAGTTTTAGGAAAATTATTCACCTGAAGGTATCTTTTTTGAATCTCAAAAGAATTCTTGTCAAAAGAAATGATTCCATCAGTTTTTATTTTTTTTGGCTCTTCAAGCCTAAAGGATGAAGGCTGTCCGGAGGTACTAAGGGCTATTTTTTCACCTGAGACCTTAATCTTATTCTCCCATTTAATAATTTCATTTTTGGAATTAAGGGTAGGGGCTATTGCATTTCCCAATATAGGATTGGTGGTATATGGACTATTGGTGTCGTATTTCCTCTGAAGAAGCTGAACACTGCTTGATGATTTCGTAGCTGGAGACTTGTTGTCACATGAGCACAATATAATAAGGCCAATAAAAATAATATTTTTATACAAGAGGTGTTGTTTATGTGTTTTAAAACAGATTCGGACCTTTCAGAAAATTAACCATAAAACAACAAAAAGACAAAACTAAAGGACACTATTTAAAGTTGATCGACGACTTGTCGAAAGATATACCACCAATTAATTCGCTCCGCTTTTACCTTGTTTTCTCTATCATTCAATAGCACCATTATGATATTTTTTTTTGGAGAGACATAGATGTGCTGTTTATATAGCCCAATCGCCATAAAGTCTTCATATTCGCTTAGGCCGATATGCCAAGAATAATTAAAGTTATAGCTACTGCCTTCTGTTGTATCTCTACAAATGGATTGATTATACCATCTTTCACTAAAGACGTGCTTCCCATTCCATTTCCCTTTGTTTAGGTATAATCTTCCGAATTTTGCATAATCTAAGGCTGTAGCTGATAAACAGCAAAATGATTTTTCTGTGCTGGAATGGTCCACAGACCAAAATCCATTGTAACACATATTAATGGGAGCCCAAAGCCTCTTATGTGCAAAAGCTGAGACAGACTCTTTACAGCTGCGATTAATGATAATACCTAGTAGCTGTGAATTCATATTTAGATATTCTTGTTTTTCTCCAGGAGAAGATTCAAATTGAATTTTACCTAGCTCAGATTTTAAATCATTTCCGTAATACAAACGACCGTCTTGTATTAAGCTAAATTTCATACCAGAGGTGTGATTAAGCAAATGTCGAATGGTTAACAATTTTGACTTTTCATTTATAGGTATTTCCGGGAGAAAATCAACAACCTTTTGATCAACATTTTTTATAAATCCTTCATCGATAGCTATTCCCACCAAACAGGACACAAAAGATTTTGCAAGACTATAGGAAGAGTGCAAAGATGTTCTGCCTAGCCCATCTGCGTAGTATTCGAATTTAATAGTGTCATTTTGAATAAGGATAAATGCTCGAACAGCATGTTCTTCACAAACAGATTGAACTGTTTTGAATTCAGGTTTGTCTGAGGTCCAGTCATTAATAAAAAGAGGAGTATGAATAGGAGATTCGGTAAAATTAAAACAACTGTCAGCATCCATTGAGGCCTTCCTGAATCGGTCATGGTCTTTTGAGTCAGGGTGTCCTAAAAAAACACTTTTTAAAGGTATACATGATCCTAAAAAGTTGACAAGTAAGAAGCTTAAAAAAAGATATCTCAATTTTTTAAATAAAGCACATAGTCCACCCCAAATAATCATTAAGAGTTAGCAATTATTGCCATTAGCTCACCAAGTGATTTGATTCTTGGGACGATATCCTCTGTTTTTGTTATTCCTAGACCTCCGGCAATTAATATTTCTCTTCCATTACATTCCATATGTTCTATTGGGTAGTCGATAAAAAAATTGAGAATTTCATCTGTAAAAAAGTCTCGGATTTTTTCTCTTTCTTCTCCCTTCAGATAATATTGTTTTGAGAATTCAGGATTGGATTTGAAGTTGATGTCTTTCAATGAACCAAAAACGCGCACCCTATCGAAAACGCGATCCACAAGCTCCTCTCTCCTCAGGATGAATGGAGGAATTTCCTTAGGTAGCTTTATATACTGCATAGTGGTGTGATACACCTCCTTGGCAAGCATAGCTCCTTCAGAAAAAGTTACATCGGAAATCTCCCATTCTGATCCACTTCCTTCATATTTCCCTTGAACAATGTTTTCTTTATATTCAATAGGTCGCGAGTCGAAAAAATGAAAATTTTGAAGCTTTTTAAAACGGTTGTCTTGGCCCAAATCGAATGCCCATTTGTTGGCATTGGCAAGAGCCCTTAATATTTTCTGACGAGGCGATGTTTTATTGGCAATTGGAGCAGTGCTGCTCTTTAAAGCAAATTTATGTTTTGTAGAGGCAACATGTTTATGCATGCCTATTAATGTGACGCTTCCCCCTGTAAGCTCATGTGAACGTTGAAAGTTATCTATGGCTTCTTGAACAGTGAGGTCTATAATTTTTGCACCTGAAAAGTCAATCTCTAATTTTGTTCCAGGAGTTATGGTTTCTAGCTTCTTGAGTAGCTTTAATAAGGTTAAGAAATTAGCAACACCTCTCACTTTTATTTCAAAGTCCTCACCATTCTTTTTTAGCTCAATGTTTCTTGGGGAAAAGACATAGATGAAAAATTGCGGCACTGAAATTCGAGCGATTAAAATATGTGTAATGAGTGTAATCAGAATACCTGCAATGAGTCCAAAAAGTAAATTATTATATACAGTAAATAAAAGCGTGGAGATCATAAAAACCAATTGTTCAACCCCTTCTTTATAGACCTCGCTAAATACCCTTGGGGATGCCAATTTGATACCAGCAAACACTAATACAGCCGCTAATGCTGCTAACGGAATCATATTCATTACAGGTTGCAAAACCACAATGAAAAGAAGAACTAAAAAGCCGTGAAAAAAATTGGACCATCTTGTTTTCGCCTGGTTTTGAACATTTACTGTACTTCTAACTATTACATTCAGTATAGGGAGCCCTCCAAGCATACCTGAAACAATAGTACTGGCTCCTAGTCCCATCAAATCTTTATTTAAATTTGTTTTTCGTTTATAGGGATCAAGCTTATCTACAGCCTTGGCTCCAGCCAAACTAATGATGGATGATATAAGAGTCATCGATAGGACAACTAACCAAAACACACCAGTATTTAGCTTAGAAAAATCAGGGTATAAAAAAACATCGGTTAAGTCTGACGGAATAGATATTAAATAATTTGTAGGTTTTTCAATGGTTAGACCTAAATATTCGATATGCTGACCATCGAAGTAATTGTATAAAAGCACAATGGGCACGGAAATAGCCAATACCCATACTGGAGCAGGAATTATGTGGAATACTTTATAGCTTATCTTAGAGTGGAAAAACAATAAAAAGATTCCAATAATCGAAATAAGGGCTATATAAGGATTTGCATGAGGAAGCTGATCAACAAGGTCTCGTAAAATACCAACTGCATTTCCAGCATCAGAAGAAGTGCCAATAGCAACATGCATTTGTTTGGCAAAAATAATTACACCAATTGCTGCCAAAATTCCATGTATCACGGAGGACGGAAATATTTCTGCAATTCGACCAAGTTTGAGTATACCAAGTAAAACCTGAAGAATTCCAGAAACAACAATTGCAGCAAGAACGTAATTAATAGCATGGCCGCTACCGTCGTCTAATGAAATGATGGCACCAAAAATCACCGTAATCATTCCTGCTGCTGGACCGTTTATAGTGAGTTTGCCACTACGAAAAAAGGTTGTGACCAATCCTGCAATGACACACGAAAGCAATCCGGATAATGGTTGCACACCAGACGCCACGGCAATTGCCATAGAAAGAGGGAGTGCTACAAGTGCAACGCTGAGCGAGGCAGTAGCATCTGCTCTCCAATGATTTTTCAAGCCCGTAAACCAATCTTTCGGGATATCTTCTGTTCTAGATTTTAACATGGTGCTCTAAATTAAAAAAATATCGAATAATTTTCTCCAAAAAATAATTTTTGGGCAAAAAAAAAGCCACATGAAAGTGGCTTTATGAATTTGAATTTGAAGATTAATTTTTTCTCAATTTTTCAACTGCTTTGTAATGCTTATCGCTTAAGTCATCTTGAATTTTTTCTTCTGTTTTAATTTTTTCATTCCAATCTTTCAGATCTTTTGAATCATTAAGCTGTCTAATGTCACTAATTGATTGGCGTAAAGCTCTATCATGATCTTCGTATTTTCTGCCAAGAGCTTGCTCGTCTTGTCTTTTTCTCAACTGAAGGTTTCTAAAATCAGCAAGAGCATCTAAAGCTGTTTCGTCTTTAGTCTTTGCCTTTTTCATTAAGTTTTCTTCTTTTCCACCATAATCAGCTAGAATCTCTTTTCTTTCTTCATAATAGTCTTTTTCAATCTCAAAAGCACTCTCATAGTATGCTTTGTAGTTTTCAGTTTGGTCTTGTTTCATTTTTAGTGCTTCTTCTTTATCAGTAGTATAAGAAGATCCTCCACAAGAAGTCAAAATCGCCACGGCAAACAATAATCCAAATAATTTTTTCATGATATTAAATTTTAATTATAAAGCCACTAGAAAGTGGCTTTGTATTTTGATTTATAATAAGCTTAAAACTTCTCTTCGAATTTTTTCATAGTTCCTTCGAAATCTTTCCACCCATCACATTCTTTCATTTCCGACTTTTTAGCGATTTTTCTACACTTTTTTTCAAGGGCTTCCATTTTTTCAAATTTCTTCATGAAGGCTTCATCTTTTTCAAGCTCATTCTCCTCTTTGTCTCCAGCGGCATCTAGGATGTCAGTCATAATTACATTTCCAGCATCAACACAGTCGCAGGCAGTTTTTAAATCTTCAATATTTATGTCTTCAGCGGATTCCGCTCCACATCCAGTTAATAATGCTCCTGCAATAAATAGTACAAATAATTTTTTCATAATTTCTTTTTTTTGATTGCGCAAAATTAAGAAATAAATGTCAACCAAGAAACAAATTCGTTATTTGCAATAATGAAAATTAATTGAGATTACCTTGTGGTCATTTATATTCTCAAAATTTTTCTTCGAATTTCTCTACCGTTTTTTTAAGATCTTCAACGGCTCTACAATCTTCAATTTCGTCTAATCTCCTTTCATGAAAACCGAATTCGCGCGAACAAAAGTTGTTAATTTCTTTAATATGATCCATTTTCTCCATCATTGCTTGGTCTTCATCCAATTCGTCTTCAGATTTGTTCCCTACATAATCAAGGGCGTCTTCAAGTAAGATATTTATTCCTTCAGCACAATCACAAGCACTTTTCATATCCTCTGCTTTAACATCTTCAGCTGATTTTTTCGTGAGTTTTTTACCTAGATAACTGTTACAGGAATTAAGAAAGAGCCCTGCCAACATAAGCACAAATAATTTTTTCATAATTTAAGTTTTGATTCTTAAACTTAATCATAATTCGTTGGAATTTAGGAATAACACTTTGAAAATCACATTTATATCAGTGATCGTCCTATCATCTCTTGAGGAGCTTCAATGTCAAATAAATGTAAAATGGTCGGAGCGATATCCCCCAAAACACCGTTGCTTATTGACTGCAAAGGTGGATTTGAAACAAGAATACACGGCACAGGATTTAAACTGTGAGCGGTGTTAGGAGACCCATCTTTATTGATGGCGAGGTCGGCATTTCCATGGTCAGCGATTACGATAAATGTATATCCATTTTCAAGACCAGTATGGACTATTTTTTCAAGACAGGAATCAACGGTTTCAACCGCTTGGACTATTGCCTTGTACACTCCAGTATGACCAACCATGTCTGGATTGGCAAAATTTAGGCAAAAGAAATCAGGTTGATTAGTAGTTAATTCTTCCACAACATGTTCAGTTACTTTTGGAGCACTCATTTCCGGTTGCAAGTCATAGGTGGCCACTTTTGGAGAATTGACGAGAATTCTTTTTTCATTAGAAAATGGTTTTTCTCTTCCTCCATTAAAAAAAAATGTGACGTGGGGATATTTCTCAGTTTCTGCAATTCTTAATTGAGACTTTCCTGATTTTGAGAGGACTTCACCAATGGTATTGGTTATATTTTCCTTATCGAACAGAACTTTAAGACCTTTAAATGATTCATCGTATCTGGTCATGCAATAGAAATTAAGCTCTAGCTTTATCATCGCATATTGAGGGTAATCCTTTTGTGTTAAAGCACTTGTAATTTCTCGTGGTCTGTCCGAGCGAAAATTGAAACAAATTACGGTGTCACCCGCTGAGATCATGCCATTTGCATCAATCACACAGGCCTCAAGAAATTCATCAGTAATTCCATTTTGGTATGATGAGGAAAGAGCTTCGCTCGCTTTATTAAAAGCTTTTCCAACTCCATGAATCATTAGATCATAAGCTTTCTTGATTCTTTCCCAACGTTGATCTCGATCCATAGCATAATACCGACCAATCACCGTGCTTATCTTGACTCGGTTCTTTTCAGCAAGTTTTTCCAGGGCTTTCAAAAATCCGAGTCCGCTTTTCGGATCACAATCTCTCCCATCTGTAAAGGCATGAATATATACATCCTTCATATTCAATTTAGAGGAAAGCTCACAAAGCGCATAAAGATGCTCTTGACTGCTGTGAACTCCGCCATCCGAAACCAAGCCTATAAAATGTACTTTTTTGCCATTTTTTTTTGCTTGTTCAAATGCCTCGAGTAGGAGAGGAATCTTATCAAATTCATTTTGTTTTATGGAATTGTTAATTCTTGATAATTCCTGATAAACGACTCTTCCAGCTCCAATATTTAGATGTCCGACCTCAGAATTTCCCATCTGACCATCAGGGAGACCAACATTTCCCCCATAAGTTTTTAAAGTGGAATTGGGATATTTTGCTATGAGAGAATCAAAAAACGGAGTTTTTGCATTATGAATGGCATCCGTATCATCTCCTTTCCCTATTCCCCAGCCATCAAGAATAATGAGACCTACTTTATCTTTCATAGGGTAAGCTTATCGTAAATATTGATCCGCAAGGGTTATTTTTTTTATAATAAATATCTCCATTGTGCAATTTAATAAATTGTTTTGCGATGTATAAACCCAGGCCACTTCCTTTTTTTATTCGAGTTTCTTCATTTCCTATTCTGTAGAATTTATCAAATATATAAGGCTGCTCCTTCTCATCAATTCCTGGACCCATATCACTGATCGATATTAGGCAGTGGCTTTGGGTTTTTTTAATTTCCACCTCTATTTGATGTGTTCCCGCATATTTTATGGCATTTTCAATGATGTTAATGATACTCGTTTCAATCATAAAAGTATCGGCAAACAACTTGATGGGTTTCTGACAATCTAAATTTACAAGGTTTTTCTCAAGTCGTTTATTTGATTTTGCAATAATATTCTCTACTATTATTTTGAGATCTATATCGCTTTTATCTGCTGAAATTCCTTTGCTTTCAATACTGGAGGCATGAATAATGTTATCAATTAGAACTTTCAAACGGTCATTTTCAGAAATGGCTTTATCGATTAGAGATTGCATTTGCTCAGGGCTAAGCTTTCTTGAAGACAAGGTTTGAAGTGCTAGTTGTATGGAAGTTAAAGGTGTTTTTAGTTCATGTGTTACAGATAGCATGAAATTGTTTTGGCTTTGGGAAAGCTCAATTTCTTTTTTTATTGATTTTTGAATTTGCCAAAATCCGGCCAGCAGAATCATAATAAAAACTGCTCCTTCTCCAAGAATCATAAATACTCGCCGGGAGCTTTCTGCATCAGATGAATCGACAAGGGAACCAAGATCAATGATTTGATATCCCCACCATAAGAATTGAAGCACCACGTATAAGCCTAATAAATATATGAGTATGTTAGATCTTTTAGACATTATGTGAGGGTTTTGAATGCTAAATTCTTTTTTTTAATGATATGTATAATTTGTGGTAAACAGGTTATCATATGATCGGCAGATTTAATGCTATTGTGAAAAAGTAGAATGTCTCCCCCTTTAATTGAAGTGGCCTTTTTGATTATAATTTCTTCTTTCATATGTTGGTCATAATCATGTGAATTCCAGGTCCACATAATTATTTTTTTCCCCATCCGCCGTATGGATTCACTTTGCCCCCGTGAGAGCCTACCATATGGGGGCCTAAATAATTTCGAGTTCATTAAATTATCTGTTTTGACAATTGAATTTATATACTGCTGACAATCTGTATCGCTTCCTTTTTCGTGATTGAAAGTATGATTTCCAATGGCATGACCGTTTTCAAGAATCTTTTGAAATAGAATGGGATGATTTTCTATTTGTTTTCCCAAGCAAAAAAAAGTAGCCTTAATATTTTCTTTTTTTAAAAACTCGAGCAACCAATTCGTTGTTGTGTCTTCAGGACCATCATCAAAGGTTAGATAAACACCATCTTTATCAACTCCTTTCCATTGACGGCTCCTATATATAGATTGAATGAAAACAGGAACACGGAAAAGAGACATGGTTGTTATTTTGACTTCAGTGTATAATTATATTCCAATAGCATATTATTCATTTGACCATCTAGAACGTTGCGCATTTCAGAATATGAATCTTCAAGTTCCATTTCGTCAAGTTCATTATCAATTTTTTCTAAAACTATCGTATAGACATAATCAATCATTTCCTTAATTTCCTTCAGGTTTTTCCCTTCAGGGTTATAGGTTGGATTAGAAGCCACCATATGCATCTTAAAGCAGGCATCAGTGGCAGCAAACAAGTCGTCGTAGTTACTACTGATTACTCCGGGTACAATTGCAAAAGCAGCATCACTTTTTTCAAAATATTTAAAGATGCTTTCGTAATTTTTTAATAGTTTCTTACCTAGTGCTGTTGCTTTTTCTGCTTCTCCAAGCATGTAGTACAGCTGTACGTGTTCATGTAGATTTCCACTTGTTCTGGCTGCATAATTATCATTTTTAGCTTGATTAATATCAAGTGATGTAATAGGGTCAAAACCTCCTATTTCACCAAAATCGAGGACAGTCTCAGGCGGCATTACGGCAAGTGATTTATCTAGTGCTTTTATGGCCCTCATCGTGTCTCCTTGATAATAAAGTTGTTCAGCGAGAAGCACGAAATCTTGTCGATAGTGCGATGTGTGTCTTCGGGCATAATAATCAGTTAAAACAGCAGGATCTGACATTTGACCATATTCATATGTTTTCATTAGTTTTTCATACATCTTATCGACATTGAAAAAACGCTGCTTTTGATTCATGAAATTTTGATTCTTTACAATAGTTGGGTTTAGCTCATATGCCACACCTACCTGTTTTAGGCACCCTTGAGAGAGCAATCTAGTGGCAAGCTTTGACCCTCTATTACTTGAGAAATAGATGCCTCTTTTCCAATCGAAATTTGACATAATGTCGAGCATCATTATCTCTTCTCTAGTAATCATAGTCTCACCATTATAATTCAATGTAATCGATGAGGGACAGGAGTCAGAAGCTTTAATAATGCCTGCCTTTATGGCATTTTCTTTATTCACATTTAAAGTAAACACACTTGATGGAAAAATATTAACCTCGCCTCCGTTAGACATCTGAATCAATCCCTTTTCATCATACATGAATTTCATTGCTTTTTTGAGATCCATTGAATTCCATGAGCTTTCATAGCTATCATAAATATCTGTCATTTGCTTAATGAGGCTAACAATTTGGTTGTATTTTTCTCTATCAGCAGTGTTTTTAAGTTTTGATTCTAAGATAGGATAGACGTATTTGATGGTCATAAATTGGGCAAACAAGCTCTCGCTAAAGTCCTTTTCTTGACTGTCCTGAAGATACCTGTTGATCTTTCTGTTAATTTTTTCTATTTCGTTTTTTGAATTAGGAGCGACACTAATGACCTGAAACATGATGCTCTGAAGCGCTTGTTGAAACTGTTCAAAGTTACCTTTCGCTTTTGCCAAGTTTTGTTCATTTTCAAGCCTTAACTTGATGATTTCTTTTACCTTATTTGAATTAACCGTAGAGCCTAAAATAATACTACTCAAATCCAAAAAGTACATTTGATCAGTATTCCCGCCGTACATTAAGATTTGGTCTTCTGAAAACTTAATTGGCAAAGGGGCTGATTCATAGGCCTTCATTTTCATTTGATTGGTGTACCAATCTGTTCCCATTAGGGATAGGTTGCAAACCCTCACATCAGTTCGATAACCTTCGACTTCCTGTATATACCAGAGAGGAAAAGTATCGTTGTCTCCATTTGTAAAGATGATTCCATTTTTTTCACATGATGCGAGATAATTTCTTGCTAAATCTCGAGCAGTTGTCTTACCACTTCTGTTATGGTCGTCCCAACCCTCAGTAGCTAAAATTAATGGGACAGCAAGACCCAATACACCCGCGATACCAATGCGCATATTGGCATTTTTCATTTTTACTGATGATTTTAGAAAATCTATAATCGCATAAACACCGAAGCTAATCCACATTGCAAAGAAATAAAACGACCCTGCATATGCATAATCTCTTTCTCTTGGCTCAAATGGTTTTTGATTTAAATACACAACAATCGCTATTCCGGTAAAGAAAAATGCAAGTGTCAAGACAAAGGCGTCTTTAGGTGCTTTTAAATAGTGGTATATTAATCCAATTAACGCGAATATTAAGGGGATAAAGTAAAATTTATTATTTGATTTGTTTTCACTTGTATAATGGGGTGCAAATTCCTGGCTACCCAGCCTGCTTTCATCAATAAAATCAAAGCCTGAAATCCAGTTTCCGCGCATGTTGTCACCATGTCCTTGAAAATCATTTTGTCGTCCTGCAAAATTCCACATAAAATACCTGAAGTACATCCAATTAAGCTGATAGTCAACAAAATACCTGATGTTTTCTGAGCTGGATGGTAACCTTTTATCATCTTTTCCTAGCTCTGTATCTGTGCCGTCCTCTGCGTCATATCCAGACCAGAATTTATATCCGACGATATGCCTTTTTGATCGAGCATACATACGAGGGAAAAGACGACTTTGCTCATAGGTAGGTGTGGCATTTTTTCTGATGCTGGAATTCGTTTCGAAGTATTTCTCTTCGATTACGATGTTTTCGGGGAGATTATTATCGAACTCCTTTTGAGCCCATTTTTTCGCATCTTTTTCATTTACAAACCCTTTTAAATCTTTATTCGATTCATTGTCGACAACCACCCATCTTCTTAAATGATAAGCTGATATGTCTTCAAAATCAGCTCTTGGATTTTCTTTAGAATTCCAAGACGGTCCAGATAAAATGGGCGAACTACCGTATTGCTCTCTTTTTAGATAAGAATGCAGGGTTACAAGGTTTTCTGGATCATTTTCATCAAGAGGTGTATTGGCATTTGAGCGAATGACAATAACGGCAAAAGAGCCATATCCAATTAGTAAAAATACCAATCCCATCAATGAATTGGATAATAGTGTTAGATTGTTTTTCCGGGCGTAGTGGACTCCAAAAATACAAGCAGCAATAAGCAGTGCAAAGAAGAAAAGAGAACCAGAGTAAAAAGGCAGTCCTAGGCTATTCACAAAGGCAACTTCAAAGCTTGATGCCATTGATATTGTTCCTGGAATAACACCTTCTTGAATGAAGCCTAATATTACAATTGAAAGGATTCCTGCTATAAAAAACCCGCTAGTGGTTGTTTCTTTTACTCTAAAATAAATTACATACCCTATTGCAGGAATAACAAGAATACCCAAAAGGTGAACACCTATGGCAAGCCCAAGTAAAAAAAGAATTAAAAGCAACCATCTATTAGGAGCAACATCAGACGAAAGCCTGTTGGCTTGGAGCGCAGCCATTTCTTCATCCCATTTGAGAATAGCCCAAAAGATTATGGCAGTAAACAAAGAAGCCATGGCATAAACCTCACCTTCAACAGCTGAAAACCAGAATGAGTCTGTAAAGGTGTAGGCAAGAGAACCGATTGTGGCGGCAACAAAAATGCCTATTTGATCATGCTTTTCGAGTTCATTTTTGCCTTGTAAAATGAGTTTTTTCAACAACAAAGTAATCGACCAGTACATGAAAAGTATGGTAAAGGAGCTAGAAAGTGCGGAAAGACAATTAATGTAATATGCCACATTTTCTGGGGCGGCGAAAAACGAAAACACACGTCCCAAAATCATATAAAGTGGGGCTCCTGGGGGGTGACCTACCTCAAGTTTGTATGCGGCAGTAATGTATTCTCCGCAATCCCATAAACTTGCTGTATCCTCTATTGTGAGTAAATAGACTATGGTGGCAATAGCAAACACCACCCAACCATTTATTTTATTGATGAAATTGTAATTCATTTTCTCTTTAATTCGTTAAATAGTTTGCGAATTTACGAATATTAGCGTTGAGTTAAAAGATTTAGAGTGGTCAAAATCTTAAAGCAGAAATAATAATTTTTTTACTACGGGATTGATTAATGAAATTAAGTTCTTAAATTTGCAGGCTTGATTATTACTTTAATCAATTTTTTGACCCATGGTGTAACTGGCAACACGTCTGGTTTTGGTCCAGAAGAGTCTAGGTTCGAGCCCTAGTGGGTCAACATATTACTAAAGAGTGAATGCAAGTGCATTCACTCTTTTTTTTAAGCCTGAAATGATGAGTGATAATAATAAAAACGTAGAAATTGAGACCCTTGGAGAGTTTGGACTTATTGATGAATTAACATCTGATACTGTACTTCGAAACGTCTCCAGCCATGTGGGTATAGGTGATGATTGCGCAGTTATATCAGAAAATGATGGAGAGGACAAGTTGCTTTCTTCAGACATGTTGGTTGAAGGAGTCCATTTTAACTTGTCATATATGCCCTTAAAATCACTAGGATTCAAAGCGGTTTCAGTGAATGTGTCGGATGTATATGCAATGAATGGGTTACCTGAACAAATTACGGTTTCACTTGGGGTTTCGAGCAAGTTTCCGGTGGAAGCTTTAAAGGAGCTTTATGCTGGAATCCATGCAGCATGCGAATATTATTCAGTTGACCTTGTTGGTGGAGATACAACGTCATCTTTTTCTGGTTTGATCCTATCTATTTCGGTATTGGGAACCGCTTCAAAAAGCGATGTTTCACTTAGGTCTGGAGCTAAAGAAAATGATTTGTTGATTGTATCGGGAGATGTTGGCTCGTCATATTTGGGCTTGCAAATTTTAGAGAGGGAAAAGGGTGTTTTTAATTCCAATCCTAACATACAGCCAAAGCTAGACGGATATGATGAGTTGATCAAAAAACAGCTACAGCCGATAGCGCGAATGGATGTGATTTCAATGTTTCGGGAGATGTCTTTTACTCCAACTTCAATGATTGATGTTTCGGATGGTTTGGCATCAGAAATCATGCATTTAGCCAAGTCAAGTGGGTGTAGTTTTTCAGTTTATTCCGATAAGTTGCCCATTCTAGAAAAAAGTATTCTTACTGCCCAAGAGCTGGGTATTGATCCTTATGTTTGTGCTTTAAACGGGGGAGAGGATTATGAGCTTTTATTTACGGCGGACCAAAAGGACTTTGAGAAGTTTAAGAACAACCCTAACTTCTCTATTATCGGTTTTGCAACTGACAAATCTAACGCCAATTTATTGATAGATAAAAATGATTCAGCTGTAACTCTCAATGCCCAAGGCTGGAGACATTTCTAATCAATTCGAGGAAGGTTGATGAGCTCTTCGTGAATAATACAGATTACAAATTCACCAAATAATTCTCTTTGGACTTTTTCAGCTTCTAGTCTACTTCGGAAGTCTCCTACTTTTAAATTAAAATGAGGGTTTTCGAAGATGACATAGGTATCCGTTAGCGGATATAGTTTAAGGAATTTATCACGAGCAGCGTCAACAATATCTTTGTTAGAGTCAAAACATATCTGTAAACGATAGCCTTGAATTTGGTCAATTCTCTTTTCAATTTCAACAAGCTGATTAATCCTTTTGTCACCATGGACACTGACCCCATCCGTATCAAGATTTTGTTGAGTAAAACAAAAACTTGTCACCAAGAATGTAGAAAAAAGAATAATGTTTTTAGTCATAATATTGTCGGTTAGACATGTCGTTATTAATTATTACGAAAATAATTAAAATAGTTTCATTTTGATGCGTTCACTTATTTAGAATGATTTTAAATTAATATTTCTCGACTTCTTTTTGTCATAAAAGTGTCATATAAACAAGGAATCTTGATAATTTTGCACCTGTTAAAATGTATGTACATAGTTTAAATTTTGACCAATTTAGTTCACGTTTCATGAAAATAACTAATACTCAACGGGTTAAGAGCATAAGGTCCCATCTAATGGGAATACTCTTATTAACGTTCATATCGTTATCCCCATCATACCATTCTCAAGGTGAAGCCATATTTAAGGCGAAATGCGCAACTTGTCATGCTGTTTTTCAGAACGGTACAGGGCCAAAATTATATGGTGCTGTTCAAAGGTGGGAAGATGCAGGAGAGGGAGAACTCATATATGAGTGGGTAAGAAATAATGCTGCATTAAGAGCCAGTGGGAACTCCAAAAGGGCTGCTGAAATATTTGCAGAGTATAAAGGTAGTGTAATGACTGTTTTTGCTGATTTAACCGATGAGCAAATTTCATCAGTTTTTGAATGGGTAGATTCACAAGATCCAAACGCTGCGAGTGGTGGAGGCAATCAGGCTAATACAGAAAACGGAGCATCTGAAGAAGAAGAAGGAGGGTTGCCATGGACCTGGATTATCCTTGGAATTATGTTTGTAGTCATTATTATGGCTGTTAGTGGAGTCCGTAGGCAATTAAAAATTGCAACTAAAGAAAGTGGTATTGAAACGGATTCATTGACGTACATCGAAGAATTTAAAACATGGGCTTGGAAGTATAGACTTTATGTAGGGATTGTATCCTTAGTCCTTGTTCTTACTTTATTTGTTGGCTTGTTTAAAATTCTATACACTATTAATGTGATGGAGAATTATCAACCTTCTCAGCCAATAGCGTTTCCACATGATGTTCATGCTGGTATTAATGGGATTGATTGTAAGTATTGTCACAATTCAGTTACAAAGTCCAAGTCTGCGGGTATTCCTACTGTGAATGTTTGTATGAATTGTCACAAAAAAATTAATGGAGAAGGAAAAGAGTTTCAGGGTGAAATCGAAAAGATATATACTGCCGCTGGGTGGGATCCTACCCTTGGACCTTCCGGAGGCTACAAAGATCCTGAAAAAGGAAACACATCTCCTATAGTCTGGAATAAAGTACATAATTTACCTGACCATGTTTATTTTAATCACTCTCAGCACGTAGTTGTCGGAGGCTTAGACTGTAAGCAGTGCCATGGTGATATGACTAAGATGAACGAAACAGCAAAGGTGCAGCCTCACGAGGCCTTAAATAAGATTCAAGAAAACATTGATAGCAAGATTGAGTTCACCAAGCCAACTTTAACTATGGGGTGGTGTATTGAATGTCACAGTCAATCTGGGATTAATATTGCGGGAACAGACAACGCATATTATACGGAGATTCACAACAGACTTAAAAAGAATGATTATAGCTTGTTAAACAGCTACAATGATGATGGTAAAGTTACGGTAAAAGAACTTGGAGGATGGGAATGTTCTAAGTGTCATTATTAATTGAAAATTTTCTATTGTAAGCATAAAGAAGTATGGCAAATACGAAAAAATATTGGAAAGGAATTGATGAGTTAAATGAAACGAAGTCTTTTCAGGAATCAAAAGAATCTGAGTTTTCACAATCAAATTCAATTGAGAGCTTTTTAGCTGACGACCAATTGAGCGAGTCGTCGACAGGTAGAAGAGATTTTTTAAAGTTTCTCGGTTTTTCTGTTGCAGCCGCAACAGTTGCAGCCTGTGAGGCCCCTGTAATAAAAGCAGTACCTTATGTAATGAAACCAGAAAATGTAACTCCAGGTATGCCTACATGGTATGCTTCTACTTATTATGATGGCTCTTCATATGCGAGTATACTCGTTAAGACAAGAGAGGCTCGTCCAATCTTCATTAAAGGGAATAAGCATTTTGGAATAACTAAAGGCTCAGTTACACCATCAATTATAGCGTCAGTTCTTGGCGTTTATGACAGTGAACGAATTAAAAACCCGTTAAAAGGCGGAAAAAAATCTACCTGGACAGCGGTGGATAACGAGATTTCAAAAGCGATTAAAAATGCGAACAAGGTTGCTTTAATTTCGAATACGATAATCAGTCCTTCCATTCATGGTGCTATTTCAGAACTAAAATCAGCTGTGAAAGGTGAATTTGAGCACATTCAATATGATCCAATCTCTTATTCGGCCATTAGAAGTGCTAATGAATCAAACTTCGGTAAGTCATTTATTCCAAGCTACGATTTTTCTAAAGCAAAAACAATTGTTGGTGTAAATGCCGACTTTTTAAGTACTTGGTTGATGCCAACGGAGTTTGCAGCGCAATATGGTGAAACAAGAAATCCAGACAATAAGGACGGAATGTCAAAACATTTTCAGTTTGAAGCGGTAATGAGCGTTACAGGATCGAATGCCGATTATCGAGGGATGACGAAGCCTTCTGAAGAAGAAAATGTCTTGAAATACATTTTGGCAGGAGTAAAGGGAATGTCCAGTACAGTGAAGCTTTCTTCTAATTTAAAGAAAACTGCAGACCTCGCTGTTAAGTCATTATTGGAAAACGGTAATGAATCATTAGTAGTTTGTGGAACAAATAATACGGGTCTTCAGCAATTGGTTAATGAGATTAACAATCAAAACAATGCAAACGGTACTACAATAATTTTAGAGAACGAGCTTCATCTTTTCCAATCTGAAGAGGCTAAATTGTTGGAATGCGTAAAAGGAATTTCTACAGGTACTTATGATGTAGTGTTGTTTTACAATTCAAATCCAGCTTATTCTTTGCCAAAAGATGACCTTAAGAAAGCACTTAAAGGCAAAAAAGTAAAAGTTACTGTTTCATTAAATTCTCATGCGGATGAAACAACAACTCTTTGTACATACAATTGTCCAGATCACCACGCGTTAGAATCGTGGGCAGACTTCCATCCAAAATCAAATCATTATGCTCTGGCACAGCCAACCATAAGACCACTTCACAATACTGCAGCGGCTTTGGAGTCATTCTTGGTTTGGTCAGGAAAGAAAGTTCGAGGAGGAAAAAACTCAACAGTTGCTTATGATAATATTAAAGAGACTTTCTCTAGTCTAACTACTGCAGATTTTAATATGGTGATGCACAACAGTTGCGTTAAACTTGAACAACCAATGTTGGAAGACAGTATTTCTTTTAACTCTGCAGATTATGCTCCGATGCCAAATATTGGTAAAGGAACAGAAGTGATTACGTATCAGAAAACAGCCATTGGTAATGGGAATCATGCCAACAATCCTTGGCTTCATGAATTGCCAGATCCAATTACAAAGGTTACTTGGGATAATTATATCACCATGAACCCTGTTGAAATGACAAAAGCAGGTTACAAAACAACATATGATCAGGAAAATGGACTTTCAATGGCCAAAATCACCGTGAATGGCGTTTCAAAAACCTTACCTGTTTATCCTTTACCGGGGCAAGCTCCAGGAACTGTTGGTGTTGCTTTAGGTTACGGAAGAGGAGGTAACGGAGAAAAAATTGGAAAATCTGCGTATCAAACGGCTGAATATGGTGGTTATGAAGTTTCCAAGAACGGAAAACCAAAGGCAATAGGGGCAAATGTATTTCCAATGTTATCTACTGAGAATGATGAATTCACTTATTCAAACTCAGGAAAGGTAGTAAAAGTAGATGGCGAATATATAATTGCTGCCACACAAATCCATCATACAGTGATGGGACGTCACTCAATTGTTCGAGAGACAACAAAAGAAATTTTTGACAATAAAGGGAAGGAAGCTTATAATCCGGCACATACTTTACAAACATTAGATGATAATTTAAATCATGTTGAGAAGCCCGTAAGTGAGTTTGACATTTGGGATGAACATCCTGTAGAAAATGTTGGTCACCGTTGGGGAATGTCAATTGACCTATCTTCATGTATTGGTTGTTCTAATTGCCTTGTGGCATGTCAGTCAGAGAATAATGTTCCTGTTGTTGGGAAAGATGAGGTTCGTCGAGGAAGAGAAATGCATTGGTTGAGAATTGATAGATATTTTGCATCAGATGAGGAAGCTGCCGTAGGAACCAAGAAAAATAAAGATTCGTTTTCTTATGATCAAGCGGAAATCGCGGCTTTAAATCCGAAGGTGGTACATATGCCTATGATGTGTCAGCATTGCAATCACGCTCCTTGTGAAACGGTTTGTCCAGTTGCAGCGACAACGCATAGTAACGAAGGATTAAATCAGATGACATACAACAGGTGTATAGGAACAAGATATTGTGCCAATAACTGTCCTTATAAAGTGAGAAGGTTTAACTGGTTTAATTATCCTTCATACAAGAAATTCACGGAGATTAATCCTGCACAGGATGACCTCGGAAGAATGGTCTTGAATCCAGATGTTACAGTCAGATCAAGAGGTGTAATGGAAAAATGTTCCTTCTGCGTTCAACGTATTCAGGCAACCAAATTGAAATCGAAAATTGATAAGGAGCCGGTGGCTGATGGAGAATTTTCTACAGCTTGTGCTGATGTTTGCCCAACCAACGCAATTGTTGTTGGAGATTGGAACGACGTAAATTCGAAAATCAGAAAGAGTTCAGAAGACATAAGGTCATATCAGGCACTCGAAGAAGTTGGTATCAAACCAAATGTTTGGTATAAAGTTAAAGTCCGTAATGAGCAAAATAACCTACTTTCTAAGCTGCAAGTAGAGAAGAAATCTCATCATGGATCAAATAATAAACATCATTAAGACAAAAACAGTATGCAAAAGGAAGCTGCAATAAGAGAACCCCTCATACTCGGACACAAAACCTACCATGACATTACAGAAGATGTTTGTAGGCCTATCGAGGACAAAGCACCCAAAATGTGGTATATTCTATTTGGAATTGCCCTCATTGTTGGATTGTACGGTGTTGGATGTATATTGTACCTATTAGGTACAGGAGTTGGAGTTTGGGGATTAAATAAGACCATTGGTTGGGCTTGGGATATTACCAATTTTGTATGGTGGGTTGGAATCGGTCATGCCGGTACCTTAATCTCTGCCGTTCTTTTGTTGTTCAGACAAAAATGGAGAATGGCCATTAACCGTTCCGCAGAAGCAATGACAATCTTTGCGGTATTTATGGCCGGTCTTTTCCCTTTAATTCACATGGGGAGACTTTGGGTAGGATATTGGGTGTTACCTATTCCTAATCAATTCGGTTCATTGTGGGTGAACTTTAACTCTCCTTTGCTATGGGATGTATTTGCCATATCAACATACCTTTCTGTATCACTTGTTTTTTGGTACATTGGTCTTATTCCAGACTTTGCAACAATTCGTGATAGAGCAAAAAAGCCTTTATCTAAAAAGATGTATACCATTCTTTCTTTTGGATGGTCAGGAAGAGCAAAGCATTGGAATCGTTTCGAGCTTGTATCTTTGGTTTTAGCAGGATTAGCGACACCACTTGTATTCTCAGTTCACTCAATTGTATCTTTTGACTTTGCCACTTCGGTTATACCCGGATGGCACACAACCATTTTTCCTCCATATTTTGTTGCGGGAGCTGTGTTTTCTGGATTTGCTATGGTTCAGACCTTGCTTTTAATAATGAGAAAAGCAATGAGCCTTGAGGCTTATATTCATACCAAGCATGTTGAGTACATGAATATTGTAATTATGGTTACGGGTTCCATTGTAGGTACAGCCTATATTACGGAGCTATTTATATCATGGTATTCAGGTGTTGAATATGAAGCTTATGCTTTCTTAAATAGGGCAACCGGACCATATTGGTGGGCTTACTTTGCGATGATGACTTGTAACGTGATATCACCTCAGCTCATGTGGTTTAGAAAACTAAGAAGAAGCTTATTGTTTACCTTCTTTATATCAATAGTTGTTAATATAGGAATGTGGTTTGAGCGTTATGTAATTATAATGACCTCTCTTCACAGAGATTATTTACCATCTTCTTGGAGTATGCATTATCCAAGTCCAATTGATATAGGTGTTTATATAGGAACAATTGGCTTGTTTTTTACCTTCTTTTTATTGTTTGCTAGATTTTTCCCTGTTTTGGCCTTGAATGAAATCAAGTCAATCCTCAAAGGATCTGGTCAATCGTATAAGGAGTCACCTGATTATCATAAAAACCATTAATTAATATAGTATGGCGAATAAAGTAATTTATGTAATGTACGATGATGATGGCGTGTTGAAAGACGGAGCAAAAAAGCTTGTTTCCAAAGGAATCAAGATTGCTGATGCGTTTTCACCATTTCCTATTCACGGCATAGATCCAATTATTGGTGTGAAAAACACGCGTTTGGGAATTATGGCTTTTATTTATGGTTTAACTGGTCTTACCCTAGCAACTGTAGGAATGAGATATTTTATGATTGTGGATTGGCCTATGAATATTGGTGGTAAACCAAACTTCACTTATTTGGATAATATTCTATCGTTTATTCCAATTACATTCGAGTTTACGGTGTTGTGTGCAGCTCATGGCATGGCAATTACTTATCTTTTAAAGAATAGGACTTTGCCAGGAATGCCTGCTCAAAATCCAGACCCTCGTACAACTGATGATAAGTTCGTGTTGGAAATTAGAACTGCGGACAATTCAATGGATGAAAAAGAGCTTGACAAGTTGATCAAAGACACGGGCTATATTGAAATTGATAAAAAAAACATTTAGTAATTAGAGAAACTAAGACAGTATGAAAAGGAATTTTATTTTAACCATGGTACTACCGCTTTTTGGAATCATCTTTTTGCTTCCTTCTTGTGAGTCAGATCCTGATAGTCCAGGTACAGAATTTATGCCTGATATGTATAGATCGCCGGCAATTGAGACCTATGTTGATTATGGAGAAATTCGCGGTCGTGAAAATAAAAACCTAAAGACAAAATTGTCTGCTAGACAAACCCCTAAATATACCATTCCGTTTGTAGGAACAGATGTGGCTCATGTCAAAATGATGATGCCTAACAAATTTAAAGCTGGTAAGGCTTGGGAAGAGACTCATGGATTGTATGGCTGGGATTTAAGTGAAGAAAGTGAATATGAAATGACCAGAAATGAAACGGTTAACCCATACACAATGACCACTGAAAACGCTGATAGGATTTTATCTGAAGGGAAAACCCTATATACTTCAATGTGTACGCATTGCCATGGGGAGAAAGGAGATGGAAATGGCCCGATGATTCAAAGTGGTGCCTATGGAGACCTAGGTGTTGTGCCTGCTTATAAGTCACTTGACACATTATCTGAAGGTAAAATATTTCATAGTATCTATTATGGAAAAGGATATATGGGAGCGCACGGATCTCTTTTGAATAAAAAAGAAATATGGACTCTCGTTCATTATGTCCGTCAATTTCAAATTGATGGTTATGGAAAAGAAGAGGAAGTTGTTGAAGATGATTCTGCTGATATAGAGGAAACTGAGTCAGAAGAAACAGAAGAAGGAGATACCAAGTAATAAATAGTTGAACATGGAATTTGAAATAACAAAAAAAGCCAAAAGAAACACCTTGTTAATCGCAGGGGGAGGGTTGTTATTGACCTTGATAGGAATATTTACAGGTCTTGATGATCATCATTTTTGGACTCGTTTTATGGCGAGCGGATTAATTAATGCTTTTTACTTTTTTGCTCTTGGTTTAGGAGCACTCTTTTTTCTTGCTCTTGCTTATGCAACAGAAACAGGATGGTATGCTTCTATTAAAAGAGTAATCGAAGCTGTAGCTGGGTTTTTACCATATGGTATTGGTCTATTTGGTATTGTTTTATTGGTAATTACCATGATGGATGGTGCTCATGTTTATTCTTGGATGGATCCTGAGGTTGTGGCCCATGATGAAATGATTCAAGGGAAATCAGCATATTTGAATAAACCATTCTTTTGGATACGCACCATCGTATATTTTGCAGTTTATTTAATCTTTTTAAATGGATTTAGAAAGCGTTCATTAGAAGAAGATAAAATAGGTGGGACAGAGCTACACTTTAAAAATTATCGACGCGGAGCGCTTTTTTTGGTGTTCTTTGCTGTATTTAGCTCAACATCTTCTTGGGATTGGTTGATGTCGATTGATGTGCATTGGTTCTCCACTCTATTTGGATGGTACACTTTTGCAGGAATGTGGTGTACTACTATGGTTGTTTTGATTTTAGTGACCCTTCACTTGAAAAAACATGGTTACCTCGAAAAAGTTAATGAATCTCACATCCATGACTTAGGAAAGTGGACATTTGCAACTTCATTTTTATGGTCTTACCTATGGTTTTCTCAATTTATGCTGATTTGGTATGCCAATATCGGTGAGGAAGTATCCTATTATCAAATGCGAATAGAAAACTATCAGTTTTTATATTTTGCAATGTTTGTGATCAATTTTGCTTTTCCAATGTTAATATTAATGTCTCGCGATGCGAAACGACATTCAGGAATATTGACATTTGTTGGCTTGATTATTTTAGGGGGGCATTGGTTAGATGTTTACATTATGGTTTCAGGAGGTTCTTTAGGGTCAACTGCTCATATTGGAGCTCTAGAAATTGGAATGGCCCTTTTGGTTATGGGAGGTTTTATATGGGTAATACTAAAAAACCTGACCAAGTCACCTTTGACGCCTGTTAATCACCCATTTTTGGATGAGAGTGTCCATCATGAAATTTAATGAACCAGTAGATAAAAAGAAATGGAAAAATTAATAATTCTTATTGTCCTTGTTACCGGAGTAATTGCTTTAGCTCAACTTGTTAGAGTTTATGAGCTTAGCTCGAAATTAAAAAAGAAAGGAGAGCATGACGTTAATGATCGTGACAATCATTTAAATGCTAAATTGATGCTTGGGTTTATGATGTTTCAATTCCTTGGGTTTATTTATTTAATGTTGACCTATGGATGGACGGGTAGAGGTGAAGCTGCTTCTTTGGAAGGTGTGGAAACAGACTGGTTGTTAAATTTGAATTTTATCATCATCATCATTGTATTTTTTATTACAAACTTTCTTTTGTTCTTCTTTTCTTATAAATATGTTAGGAAGCCAGGAGTAAAAGCGACCTATTATTCGCACAATAACAAATTGGAAGCAATTTGGACAGTTGTACCAGCAATAGTTTTGGCGGTTATTATCATTCTAGGATTACAATCATGGAATGATCTTACTTCAGGACCAACCAAAAAATCAGTGAGAATAGAGCTTTTTGCAAAGCAATTTGATTGGACAGCAAGATATTCTGGAGAAAATGGAAAGCTTGGAAAATACGATTACAAGCTTACAAACGAAGGGAACAATCCCCTAGCATTGAAGACAACGGAAACCATCGAATCGGCAAAAGTTGAAACAGAAAAAGCCATTAAAGCACTTGAGGATGAGTTAAAATTAGCTCAGCTGGATCATTTGACTTCAGGATATAGGGGCCTAATAAGCGCTTCTGCATACAAAAGCCATATAGAAGAAGCTTATAATGCAGCTTTAGAAAGTGATTTTAATCTTGTAGAAGTAGAACAATCATACAAGCACATTTATGCAGATGTTCAAGGTTTGAAAGGTCATGTTGATGTTGTTATTCAAGAACCTAATGCTGAAACGCAAAAAATCATGGATAGGCTGGAAGAGAAGCTCATTGTAAAAGGGAGAATCTTACGATCAATTGTACAGATGCAACAAAATTACGATTCAAAATATGATGATTATGCTTGGGATGATATAATTCAAACGGATACACTTTACTTGTGTAAAGGAACAGAATATGAATTCAGTTTCAGATCTAAGGATGTAATACATTCTGCTTATTTCCCTCATTTTAGAGCTCAGATGAATGTGGTTCCAGGAATGCCTACAAGATTTAAATTTACACCATCCTTAACTACTGAGGAGATGCGTAAAAAGAAATCAGATTCTAAATTCAATTTTATACTTATGTGTAATAAAATTTGTGGAACTGCTCACTACAAGATGAAAATGATCGTTGTAGTATTACCTGGAAAGGAATATCAGAACTGGGAGAAATCCAAACAACAAAATACATTTAAGGATACATATTCTGCAGGTGAAGAAAGTGAAGCCCCTGCAAATTCAGAAATTAAAAATTAAAAAAATCTACGATGTCAACAGTAGCACACGATAACAACCATCATGATGGACACCATCATGAAGAATCATTTGTATCAAAGTACATTTTCAGTCAGGATCACAAAATGATTGGTAAGCAGTTTTTAATGACTGCAGTTTTTATGGGAATTGTAGCCATGATGCTTTCTATATTCTTTAGAATTCAGTTGGCTTGGCCAGGAGAGGAGTCTACTTTCTTGAATGTGTTTTTAGGAGACAATTGGGCTCCTGACGGCATTATGAAAGAAAATATGTATTTAGGACTTGTCACAATACATGGTACGATAATGGTCTTTTTCTTATTAACGGGGGGGTTGTCAGGCACCTTCTCAAACATACTAATTCCACTGCAATTAGGAGCAAGAGATATGGCCTCAGGATTCTTAAACATGTTATCTTATTGGTTCTTTTTTCTGTCTACCATATTAATGTTCGCATCTTTGTTTGTCTTTGATGGAGCTGTATTTGGTATTCAACTAGGTGATGCTTCTTCGGCATTACCGGACCATACCGTATGGGATGGCTCAGGCCCTGCAATGTCAGGTTGGACGATATATCCTCCTCTCTCAGGATTGCCAAATGCTGAGCAAGGTTCTGGTTTAGGTATGACTTTATGGTTGTTTTCTATGGCCATTTTTATTGCCTCTTCCTTATTGGGTTCTTTGAATTATATCGTTACCGTTATCAATTTGAGAACAAAAGGCATGAAAATGACGAGAATGCCTTTAACCATTTGGGCATTTTTTGTAACCGCGATTCTAGGGGTGTTGTCTTTCCCAGTTCTTCTATCAGCAGTACTTCTTCTGATTATGGACCGAATGGCTGGTACTAGCTTTTATCTATCGGATATAATTGTTCAAGGAGAAATGTTGGCAAATCATGGTGGGTCACCTCTGCTTTATCAGCATTTGTTTTGGTTTTTAGGGCACCCTGAAGTGTATATTGTTCTTTTACCCGCATTAGGATTATCATCAGAAATTATAGCGACAAACTCTAGAAAACCGATATTTGGTTATAAGGCGATGATTGGATCTATTTTAGCGATTGGTTTCTTGTCCTTTATCGTTTGGGGGCATCATATGTTTGTCACAGGGATGAATCCGTTCCTTGGCTCGGTCTTTGTCTTTACGACTCTTTTGATAGCGATTCCTTCAGCTGTTAAGGTATTTAATTATCTGACTACACTTTGGAAAGGATCCTTGGTTCTTACACCTGCAATGATGTTTGCGATTGGTCTTGTTTCAACATTTATTACTGGAGGGGTGACTGGAATCATCTTGGCAGATTCAGCTCTTGATATAGCGATACATGATACCTACTTCGTCGTAGCGCATTTCCATATTGTTATGGGAATGTCTGCTGTATTTGGAATGTTTGGCGGGGTTTATCATTGGTTCCCAAAAATGTTTGGAAGAATGATGAATATGAGGCTTGGTTTTGTTCATTTCTGGATCACAATTATCGGAGCCTATGGGGTGTTCTTCCCAATGCATTTCGTTGGTTTGGCAGGAGCCCCAAGACGATACTATGATTACACTGTGTATCAAGAATTTGATCAAGGAACTTACGAAATGATGATGGATTTAAATGGCATCGTTACTTTCTTCGCTATTTTTGCTGCAATTGGTCAGATTTTATTCTTGTTCAATTTCTTCTATAGTATATTCAGAGGGCCTAAGGCGCCTCAGAATCCATGGAGATCAAATACACTGGAATGGACAACTCCTGTAGAGCACATTCACGGAAATTGGCCTGGAGAGTTACCTACTGTACACAGGTGGCCATATGATTATTCAAAGCCAGGAGCTGATGAGGATTTTATCCCTCAAACGGTACCCCTTAAAAAAGGTGAAGAGGAGCATTAATCACTGCCCCTTCTGTAATTCCTTATCTACCTTCGAAAGTTCTTCAAAGAATGTTTCACCAAAGACTCTTATAATGGGTTCTTTAAGAAATTTATATACAGGAACTTTTAACGACTGACCTAAACTACAAGCTGGCGAACAGATATCCCAGACTTCATAATTTAGTGCCGTAAATTCATTGAAGTCTTTCGTTCGAATGGGATACAGGTGACAGGATTGAGGCTTGTTAAAGTCTATTTCCCCTGCTTTGTATGCGGTTTCTATGGAGCATTTGGCTGTATTGGATTTATCAAAATAGACAAAGCAGCATTCTTTTTTGTGAATGAGTGTTGTTGCCGGTGCATCATCCTCATCTAAGTAAAAAACACCTTTTCTTTTAACGGTTTCAATACCAGAGCTGCTCATGTGAGGTTTAATTTTATCTAAGTTATTTGAAATCAGTTCTACTTCTTTGTCAGTGAGCGGAGCCCCTCCATTTCCTTTGACACAGCAGGCTCCTTTGCACTTATTTAAATCACAAACGAATTGTTCAGAAAAGAGCTCTGTGGATACTATTTTATCTTCAATTTCAACTAGCATATTATAAAAGTAAAGCTAATTTCCTTTTTTATTTTGAATAATTGTATATCTTTGTAGGCATAAAGACATAAGATTAAAGAAAGAGGGGACGAAAGTCCCCTCTTTTATTGCCCTAAAATAACATGATTTCAAAAGAAAATATCACAGCTCTTATTGATGAGCGAATTAGAGATTTAGAAAAGGATCTTTATGTTGTTGAATTATCTATCTCAGCAAAAAATGTGATTCGAGTAGAAATTGATAAGGTGGATGGGAATGTTACTGTTGATGAATGTGTGTCTATCTCACGGAATATTGAGCATAATTTGGACAGAGAAAAAGAGGACTTTGAGTTGCATGTTTCATCTGCGGGTTTAGATAAACCATTTCGTCATATCAACCAATACAAGAAAAATATTGGACGCATGATACAGGTGAAATCTATTGAATCTGGAAAATTGGAGGGACGACTTTCCAATGTTGATGATAAAGGAATTACATTAATCCGTTCGGAGAAAAAGCGGATAGAAGGAAGAAAAAAGAAAGAAGTAGTTGAAGAAGAATTTCAATTTGACTTCGATCAAATAAAAGAAACAAAAATTGTAGTATCGTTTAAATAATAATTTATGAATAGTATTGAATTAGTTGATTCGTTTTCAGAATTTAAAGAGCTTAAAAACATAGACAAGCAGACCATGCAGCACATTCTCGAGGATGTGTTTAGAGCCATGTTCAAAAGAAAGTTTAACACCGATGAACATATTGACATCATTGTTAATATTGACAAAGGTGATGTTCAGATTTTCTTGAATAAAGAGATTGTTGATGATGGAGAGGTAGAAGATACAAACACGGAGATAGCTTACTCTGATGCCATAAAAATTGAACCTGATTTTGAAATTGGGGAAGAGGTAACAGAAGAATTCCGTTTTGCTGATTTTGGGAGAAGAAATGTTCTTTCTTTAAGGCAAAATTTAATATCTAGAATATTAGAGCTTGAAAAAGATCATATCTATAAAAAATACAAAGAACGTGTTGGAGAAATCATAACTGGAGAGGTATATCAAGTTTGGAAAAAAGAAATTCTCGTTATGGATGACGATAATAATGAGCTCATCCTTCCTAAGTCTGAACAAATTCCATCTGATTTCTTTAAGAAAGGAGAAACAGTTCGTGCAGTTGTAGCAAAAGTGGATATGCGAAACAGTACTCCAGTAATTATTTTGTCTCGTACGGCACCGGAATTTTTAGAGCGATTGTTTGAGCTTGAGGTACCAGAGGTATTTGATGGACTAATTACAATTAAGAAAATTGTGAGAGAGCCCGGAGAGAGAGCAAAAGTCGCTGTTGAATCCTATGACGACAGAATTGACCCTGTTGGAGCCTGCGTTGGTATGAAGGGTTCCAGAATCCATGGTATAGTAAGAGAACTTAGAAATGAAAATATCGATGTAATCAATTATACTACGAATAATCAGCTTTTGATACAAAGATCGTTGTCTCCTGCGAAAGTAACCTCAATGGAAATTATAGAAGAGGAAAGCCGAGTGAAAGTATATTTAAAACCAGATCAGGTTTCGTTGGCAATTGGACGTGGAGGAAATAACATTAAACTTGCAGGAAAGCTAAGTGGATATGAAATAGATGTCTACAGAGACGGTGAGGTTGATATTGAAGATGTTGATTTAGAGGAATTTGCAGATGAAATAGATGGGTGGATTATAGATGAGCTGAAAGCCATAGGGTGTGACACGGCAAAATCAGTTCTCGAAATCAGTATTGAAGATCTTACACAGCGTACGGATCTGGAAAAAGAGACGATTGAAGAAGTATTTCGTATTTTGAAAGCAGAATTTGAATAAATTTGATAATCATAGTTAAATTCGTTGATTAAATTATGGGAGGTAGACCAATAAGATTAGGAAAAGCAGCAGGAGAACTCAATGTGGGTCTAGAAAACCTTGTTGAATTTTTGAGCTCAAAAGGTATTGAGATTGATAAGAATCCGAATACCAAATTGACACCAGAGAATTATTCGCTGTTGTGTGATGAGTTTGCTGCGGATCAAGATCTTAAAGAAAAGTCAAAAGGAGTTTTAAGTCATAGAGAAAAGAGAGAGTCTTTGTCTATCGAAGATTCTAAGGAGCTCGAAGAAGCTCCAAAAGAAGAAACAGAGATAGTTTCTAGCGATTCTAAACCTACAGCGCCAGAGGATGTGCCATCCGTTAAGATCCCTGAAAAGGATTTGAAAGTTGTTGGGAAAATTGACCTAGATGCCTTAAATCAAAAATCCAAACCAGAGAAGAAAACAGAAGAAAAGCCAGCTGAAAAGCCAGCTGAAGAACTTAAAAAACCTGAAGAGAAAAAAGAAAAGCCAGCGAGTGAGGCGCCAAGTGGTCAGATTGAGACCATAAAGATTGAAAGAAAGAAGATTTCTGGACCAACTGTTTTGGGTAAAATTGACTTGCCAGTTGAAAAACCAAAATCTCCTGCGGGAAGCTCTAGACCAGAAAATTTAAATAAAAGAAAGAGAAAAAGAATAAAAAAGGTAGAAGTGCCTTCAGCTGGAAATAAAGGAGCCGGCAATAAGTTTAAGAATCCCAAAACGGATAAACCTGAAATTTCAGAGCAGGATATTCAAAAAGAGATTAAGGAAACTTTAGCTCGTTTATCGAATAAGGGAGGTAAGTCAAAAGCTGCCAAAAATAGAAGACAAAAGAGAGAAAGTGTTGCTCAAAAACGCCAGGAAGAAATGGAAATGGCTGAGCTTGAAGAAAAAATCTTGAAGCTTACTGAGTTTGTTACTGTTTCTGAATTGGCATCGATGATGAGTATTCAACCTACACAGGTTATATCGGTTTGTATGTCATTGGGTATTTTTGCTTCAATCAATCAAAGATTAGATGCAGAAACTATTCAAATAGTAGCGGAAGAATTTGGATATGAAACACAGTTCGTAAGTGCTGAAGTTCAAGAAGCGATACCTGTAGTTGAAGATTCCGAGGAGGACCTTATAGATAGACCTCCGATTATTACTGTTATGGGTCACGTGGATCACGGTAAGACTTCTTTGCTGGATAGAATTAGAAATGCCAATGTAATTGATGGTGAAGCCGGAGGAATAACCCAGCATATAGGAGCCTATTCACTTTCTTTAAAAGACGGAAAGAAATTAACATTTCTAGATACTCCAGGTCACGAGGCATTTACAGCCATGCGTGCCAGGGGTGCTCAGGTAACCGATGTTGCGATTATTATCGTTGCGGCAGATGATGATGTAATGCCTCAAACAAAAGAAGCGATTTCGCATGCACAAGCAGCAAATGTACCTATGGTTTTCGCTATAAATAAAATAGATAAACCAGGATCTAATGCTGATAAGATTAAAGAACAGCTTTCTGGAATGAATATTTTGGTTGAAGATTGGGGTGGAAAATTCCAATGTCAAGAGATTTCGGCAAAACAGAATTTGAATATTGAAGAGTTACTTGAAAAAGTATTACTTGAAGCAGAGCTTCTCGATCTTAAAGCGAACCCAAACAAACCTGCTGTAGGTACTGTTATTGAGGCCTCGCTTGATAAAGGCAAGGGTTATGTGACGAATATGCTAGTGCAGGCAGGGACCTTGAAAATTGGAGATGTATTACTGGTTGGTCGTCATTATGGTAAAGTTCGTGCGATGCATGATGAAAAGGGTGTTTCTATGAAGGAAGCTGGTCCTTCACAAGCGATTTCAGTTCTTGGAATAAACGGTGCGCCAAGTGCAGGTGATAATTTCAATGTAATGCTTGACGAAAAAGAAGCCAAGTCTATTGCTACTAAGAGAGAACAGTTATACAGAGAGCAGGGGCTAAGAACAACGAAACACATTACTCTTGATGAAATTGGTAGACGATTGGCAATTGGAGACTTCAAAGAGTTAAACTTAATAATTAAAGGAGATGTTGATGGTTCAATTGAGGCTCTTTCAGATGCATTATTGAACTTATCTACTCAAGAAATTCAGGTAAATATTATTCACAAAGGTGTTGGAGCGATATCTGAAGCGGATGTGAACCTTGCTTCAGCGTCCGATGCTATTATTTTAGGATTTCAGGTAAGACCAACAGTTGGTGCAAGAAAGCTTGCAGATAATGAGCAAATAGACATTAGACTCTATTCTATTATTTATAAAGCGATTGAAGAAATCAAAGCGGCAATGGAAGGGATGCTGTCTCCTGATATTGAAGAAAAAGTTGTTGGTTCGGCAGAGATTCGAGAAGCCTTTGACATTACAAAGGTCGGTACTATAGCAGGTTGTTTTGTTCTGGAAGGAACTATAAAAAGATCTTCTAAGATTAGAATCATTAGAGATGGAATTGTTGTCCATACTGGAGAGCTTGGGTCATTAAAAAGATTCAAGGATGATGTGAAGGAAGTGAAAAACAATTATGAGTGCGGATTGAACATAGATAAGTACAATGATATTGAAGTAGGAGATATTATTGAAGCTTACGAAGAAGTAGAAGTGGCAAGAAAGCTTTAATAGTTTTTTTTACACCATTTAGATTAAATAAATTTACATTGATATCAATATAATATGGAAAATATAAATCAGGCAGGTTGGTTTGGCCCAACGGAGATCATAATTATTTTAGTTATAGTATTGCTGTTTTTCGGAGGAAGAAAAATTCCAGAATTAATGAAAGGTCTTGGAAAAGGAGTTAAAGAATTTAAGGATGCTTCTAAAGCAGAAGAAGTTGTAAATGAGGACAACTCGGAAGAGAACGAGAAGATAGAGACAAAGTAATTCTATGTATAAGACAATTGCCGACATAAATGAGGCGTTACACGCAGGACAAACTGTGTCTTCGATTGTTGAAAGTAGCATTTCAAAAATAAAAGAGAAATCTAGCTTAAATGCATTTATTGAAGTATTTGAGGAATCTGCAAGATCAGTAGCCGCTGCGGTTGATGAAAAAATAAAGAAAGGAAATGCTGGTAAACTAGCAGGTGTCATTGTTGGTATAAAGGACAATATCTGCTACAAAGGGCATAAGGTTTCTGCCTCTTCCAAAATACTCAGTAATTTTGAATCACTCTATACAGCTACGGTATTACAAAGGCTTATCGATGAAGACGCTATTATTATTGGAAGACTCAACTGTGACGAGTTTGCCATGGGTAGCTCAAATGAAAATTCATTTTACGGAAATGTAAATAATAATTTTAATGAGAAGTATGTTCCAGGAGGATCTTCAGGAGGGTCTGCAGTAGCAGTTTCAGCAGGCTTATGCACAATTGCGTTAGGAAGCGACACTGGAGGGTCCGTTCGTCAACCAGCATCATGGACGAATACCTTTGGGCTAAAACCTACTTACGGATGCTTTAGTCGCTATGGTTTAATTGCTTATGCTTCATCTTTTGATCAAATAGGTGTTTTTTCTAATTGTATTGAGGATAGTGAGTTGATTTTTGAGCTGAGCAGAGGTGAGGACCCAATGGACTCAACTTCGATTTCTAAAGTAATCAACAATCCAATTCAAGAAAAGGAAAAGCTAAGAATCGGATATGTTAAAGAGTACATGAACCATGAAGGTATAGATCCTGAAATCAAGACAAAGCTACATGAGTTAAAATCGAAACTAGACTCGAATAATATAGAATTGGTGGAATGTGAATTCCCGTATTTAGATTATTTAGTCCCCACTTATTACGTGCTTAGTACGGCAGAAGCATCATCGAATTTATCCAGGTTTGATGGTGTGCATTATGGACATCGAAGCGATGCTGCTGAGGGAGTTGAAGACACCTACAAGAAATCGCGAACTGAAGGTTTTGGTAATGAGGTCAAAAGACGAATCATGACTGGGACTTTTGTTCTTTCACATGGGTATTATGATGCGTATTATACGAAAGCACAAAAGGTAAGACAATTGGTAAAAAAGTCCACAGATACTTTTTTTAAAAATGTCGATGTCATGATTTTTCCAACGACTGCTTCTACAGCCTTTGAGCAAGGAAGTGTTAAGGATCCGATTCAAATGTATTTACAGGACATCTTTACCGTTCATGCTAATTTAAGTGGTAATCCTGCAATTAGCATCCCTTTTGGCACCCATTCAAATGGCATGCCTTTTGGATTGCAGCTGATGTCAGATCGTTTTAACGAAAAGGAATTATTTAGTTATTCAAGAATATTAAAGAGCTATTTATAAGATGAGAGGATTGTTATTTATATTATTTATGAGTTTTGGAATGGTTTCCCTTGCTCAAAACACATCTGAGCCAAAAAAGGATTCTCTGTATAAGGTCTCTTTTTTAAATACCATTGAGCAAAGCCTTAATCTTTTTTATGCTGAATATGCAAATAACATCAATTTAGATTCTCTAAAAAATGCCATTGAACAAAACGGGGGTTCATCAATAAAAGTATCAGATGATACCATCTGTAAAAGGTTGGACAAGATAAATACAATGACTCCTTTTCAGCTTCAGTGTAATGAAACGGCTCTCTCAATCATTAAATACTTTATTGATAAAAGAAAAGGTTTTATTAAGGTTGTTTTGGGACGCTCCCCTTTGTATTTTGATATGTTTGAATCAAAACTTTCTGAATATGGTTTACCCATTGAGTTAAAGTATTTGGCCGTAATTGAAAGCGGATTACGTCCCCAAGTAAAATCAAGAGCTGGTGCACTGGGGCTATGGCAATTTATGTATAGGACGGGTTTATATTTTGGATTAAAAGAAAATTCGTATATCGATGAAAGAATGGATCCAATAAAAGCCACTGATGCCGCTTGTCGGTATTTAAAAAAGTTGTTTGGTATCTATGGAGATTGGAATCTCGCATTAGCAGCCTATAATGCAGGCCCTGGGAATGTAAATAAAGCCATAAAGCGTTCCGGAGATAAGAAAACGTATTGGGAGGTAAGACCATATCTGCCTAGAGAAACTCAGGGATATGTCCCTAATTTTATAGCAGTAACTTATTTAATGACTTATCATAAGGAACATCTTATTTTACCAGTAAATATTAATGCTCATAATGTAACCATGGACACCATGTGTTTTAAGTCTGCCATGCATATGGGAACTATTTCAAAAGTAGTAGATTGGCCATTAGAAGATATCAAAGCCTTTAATCCCATTTTCAAAACAACTTATATTCCAAAATCAAATCCAGCATTTTGTATTACGGGACCACATGAAAAAATCAATTTGGTTGTCGGCATGGAGGATTCTTTAATCAAGCTAGAAAATTCTATTTATGGAACAGATGAGGTGCAGCTTAAAAAGATTTTTGTTAGAGATACTTTAACTGGAGATACCATTCAAAAAACAATACATATATATTATCATAAAGTTCAAGCTGGTGAAGTGCTGAAAAAAGTAGCGACTTATTATGCTGTTAGTGAGAACGAAATCATGAACTGGAACGGTTTAAAAACAACAAATATTTATATTGGTCAGCATCTAAGAATAGAATCTGAAAAAAAGGTTACCCCGCCAAAACCTAAACCTAAACCTGCAGCTACCAGAAAATATTATACGGTAAGGAGTGGTGATACATTTGGACATATTGCTGAAAAGCACAGGGTTTCCCAAAGTAGATTACGCAAACTAAATCCAAGGATAAATATAAACCGTTTAGATATAGGACAAAAAATACGAATAAGATAACGATGAGGTTACTGAAGCTGTTTTCTACCATAATATTAGCCATTCATCTAAATGGTTGCGGTGAATTCTTTTCTTCAGAGGTTTATGTGACAGGCAAAGTAGGAGAAATATTGGTAGTCTGTGATGATGCCATTTGGAACTCCTCAATTCATTCTGATTTAGACTCAAACCTTACACGATTTATTATGCCATACTTCCCTGATGTGGCCACTTTTGAGCTTTTACATTACAACGACAAAAACTTTATTGGAGCAGTGAAGCGTCACCGAAATGTTCTTTTTTTGACAATAGATCAGAATCTCAAAGGGAATAAAGGAAAATTACAATATAGAGATGATGTGTGGGCCAATAATCAGCTTGTAATTGAGATAATCGCAAAAGATTATACACAATTGGTTGAAACCATCAATGCTGGGGCAGATCATATTCATGAAAAATTTGAATACGAATCTTGGAATCGGATTAGAAAGCGTTTTGCTGAAGAAAAGAATAATCGAATAGATAGTGAGCTCAAACAAAATTTTGGAGTACATATTGATCTCCCGAATGCATCAAAAATGGTATCCTCAAGGAAGAATTTTTGTCGAATAGAGCTTCCCGCAGCATCTAGACCAATAGAGTTTGTTGGTGCTTCTAAGCAGGATTTGGGGACCATATTTTCTGGAATTATGGTGTATCAATATCCATATACGGATTCAAGTCAGCTTGGAACTGATCAATTATTAAAAGCAAGGGATACAATGCTAAAATATAATGTGCCACATGAAACCCCAGGTCTTTATATGGGGACTCAGTATAATGAATTTGTGTATCCTCATTCGTCTCAAGAGAGTAATTTTAAAGAAACGATTAATGGAATTGAGATAAGAGGTATGTTTGAATTCAAAGGCAGGTTTCAGCATTCTACAGGAGGAGCCTTTTGGTCATTTCACTTTTTACAACCCAAGACAAATCAGCTTGTTTGTGTCAGCGGTTATGTCGACGCACCTTCATCAACAAGCTGGACTCATGCCATAAGAGAAATACAAGCCATCTGGAAGAGCGTAACGATTTTGTGATGATGCGAATAGCTGCAGCAATAATTACATTTAATGAAGAAAAAAACATTGAAAGATGTATCAAGGGTCTTGTGCATTGTGTTGATGAAATAGTTGTATTGGATTCGTTTTCAACTGACAGAACCAAAGAGATATGTGGTCAATACAATGTGAAATTTATTCAAGATAGGTGGGAAGGTTATGCTCAAACCAAGAACAAATTGAACGAGCTTATTGATGCCGATTATATTTTTTCTATAGATGCGGATGAAGTACCGTGTAAGACTTTACAAAGTGAGATATTAAAGCTTAAAAACGCTAAAAACGAGCACATTTATATTGTAAATCGAATTACTAATTATTGTGGTCGATGGATAAAGCATTGTGGTTGGTATCCAGAGCCGAAAGCAAGAATTTTTCCAAAAACGAAAGCAAACTGGAAAGGAGAACTTGTACATGAGTTTCTAAATTACGATGCTGCAATGAAAACCTACACCCTTAACGGACATTTAGAGCATTATTCATACTATAATAAAAAGGAGCATATAGACAGAGCAAATAAATATGCTTTACTTGCAGCTCAGCAATATTTTAACGCAGGGAAAAAGACATATATATTTCAACCTGTTCTTAGCGCATTCACCAAATTTGTCAACATTTTCTTTTTTAAGAAAGGCATACTGGATGGGGTGAGTGGGTTTCAAATTGCCAAGATCAGTGCTGCTTCAAATTATTTAAAGTATAAGGAATTGAAAAGACTTAACAAGACTAAAAACAAATAATGTGTTGCAGGTTATTCTGGCGTTTTCAATAAAATTGGATAATGAATAGCATATTCAAATACCTTATTAGAAGCCATCTTTTTTTGGCTTTATGTAGCTTTATTTTTTTAGTCGGCTTACAAAAGGAATCTAACCTATCTTGGATATATGCTTTAATGATTTCAATGGGTATCATTGGGGTTTATAATTCTCATCGTTTATGGAAGTATGGTAAAAACAGATTACCTGGATACATGAAAGAATGGACTTTGGTGAATAAAAGATCCCTTTATTTTCTTGCCATTATCCCAACAATATTTGCTGCTTTATTATATTACTTTTTTTTTGGTGGCAACCCAACTCAAGATCTTCTAGCTGTCATTTGTGTTTTAATTAGTGTGTTTTATGTGAAGAGATTAGGTAAGCTTTCCTTGAGAGAAATCCCTTATATGAAGGTTATATTTGTAATATTAATTTGGTATTTTCTGTTCTTTGTCTTTCCCTTCATGATTTTTGATTCACCTCAGCCATGGTTCCTAGGCTTTTTGTTTTTACTCATTATATTGATTCCTTCAGACATTAAAGATGTGTATTTTGACCCTAAAGATATGAGGACGATTCCACAGGTGATAGGATTGAATAAATCAGTGAAAGTTATTCAATTTATTGTCCTACTTTCTATTTTAATTTTGTCTTTTCGTTTTGAAGAAGTAAATAACGCTCCCGCATGGATTTTTGGATTTTTATATTTTCTTTTATTGACTTTCATTTATAAAAAAATAGGGTATAAGTACTTTTTTGTCTTTGCAGATTTCACATTTATGCTCATTGGTACTACAGCTGCATTTTTACGATATATGTAAATACAAAAGGCCGGGGATTCCCCGGCCTTTATATGTTTCGTTAAAAACATTGAATTATGAAAAAAAGTGTTAAAAACCAAAAATATGGAAGTTTTTTCTCCAAATTTTAAATCAATTACTGCAATAATTATGCCAACAATTATATCAATATGTGTTTTTTGTTGATTTAATTTTATTTTGGGTTTTGGTGCGTTAAATGATTACTCACATTAGCTATCTTTACAAACTTATTATTGAATGATGGAATACAATTTCAGAGAAATAGAAAAAAAGTGGATTAAATTCTGGAAAGAAAATAAATCTTACAAAACAATTGAGGACACCTCTAAAGAAAAGTATTACGTGCTTGATATGTTTCCCTATCCATCTGGAGCCGGTCTTCATGTAGGGCATCCATTAGGGTATATTGCCTCTGATGTAATTGCTAGGTATAAAAAGTTGTTGGGATTTAATGTCCTACATCCGATGGGCTATGATTCTTTTGGCTTACCAGCAGAACAATATGCCATTCAGACTGGTCAACATCCGGCAATTACTACTAATAGAAATATAAAGCGCTATAGAGAACAGCTAGACCAAATGGGTTTTTGCTATGATTGGGATCGGGAGGTGAAAACATCTTCGCCTGAATATTACAAATGGACGCAATGGATTTTTAAGCAATTGTTTAATGCTTATTATGACCTTCAGTCGAATGGCACAAAAGAAATAGATCATTTGGTAACTCATTTTGAAGGCCATGGCTCGAAAGGTGTAAATGCTTATCACGATGAGCACCAAGAATTCACCTCTACTGAATGGCAAAGATTTGACATTGAAAAAAAGGAGGAAGTATTACAATGCTATCGTATTGCATATCTATCAGAATCTCAGGTGAATTGGTGCCCAAAACTTGGCACAGTACTAGCAAATGATGAAATCTCTAATGGCCTTTCCATTCGAGGAGGCCATCCTGTTGAGCAAAAGGTAATGAGGCAATGGTCAATGAGAATTAAAGCTTATGCGGAAAGGTTATTAAATGATTTGAACGTTATAGATTGGAGTGATTCATTAAAAGAGCAGCAGAGGAATTGGATTGGAAAATCTACCGGAGCATCCGTGTCATTTGAAGTCTCAAAACATAAAGGAAATAATATAGAGGTTTTTACCACAAGACCTGACACTATTTTTGGTGTTACGTTTATTGTATTAGCACCCGAACATGAATTGGTAATGCAGATTGTTAAGGATAATCAATTAGATGCTGTTGAAAGTTACATAAAAAAGTCAGCAAGTAAATCAGAAAGGGACAGGCAGTCAGATGTTAAGAATGTCACTGGAGAGTTTACTGGAGCATATGCCATTCATCCATTTACAGGAAAAGAAATTCCAATATGGATAGGCGATTATGTATTGTCTAGCTATGGTACCGGAGCGGTTATGTCAGTGCCCTGCGGTGACCAAAGAGATTATTTATTTGCCAAAAAATTTGGAATTGACATTGTCAATATTTTTGAAAATACGGACATTTCCAA
>Ga0206679_10000291_pt1 | contig 41721 bp, 42 predicted proteins | sample M110012015metaG_FD_155464 | JGI IMG/M metagenome (GOLD analysis project Ga0206679, IMG submission 155464) | Ammonia-oxidizing marine archaeal communities from Monterey Bay, California, United States - M1 100m 12015 | ecosystem: Environmental > Aquatic > Marine > Intertidal zone | place: USA...
ATTGCAGACCCATCAGGTGATCCTCGGCAGCGAGCATAGACGGCGTATTAATAGTGGCGCCCTGGAATAATCCCTCAATGAGTTTGCCTGACTTGGTAAGTCTGAATATTTTTGGTAGAGGCCAACGGGGTTGGTAACTTTCTAATCTTGCTACGGCCCTTGGCGATAACGCCAGCATGCCATGGGCGCCTTCGCCTCCCATCACCTTCTGCCAGGACCAGGTAATGACATCCAGTTTCTGCCAGGGTAGATGCATCGCGAAAGCGGCTGAGGTGGCATCGCAGAAGGTAAGGCCATCTCGAGATGAATTTATCCAGTCGCCATTGTCTACTTTAACGCCTGAGGTAGTGCCATTCCATGTGAATACCACATCTCTATTAACACTGTCCGTTAAAGTCAGATCAGGTAAGAATCCATAGTCTGCCGGGTAGTAATTCACATCGGTGAGGCGCAGTTGTTTTTCAATGTCAGTTTGCCAACCCTGGCCGAAACTTTCCCAGCTAAGTACATCGACACCTCTCTGACCGAGCATGGTCCACATGGCCATTTCGAATGCGCCTGTATCAGATGCAGGTACTATTCCAAGGCGATAGTCATCAGGAATCTGCAGAATTTTCTTGCTGTCTTCGATGATTTGTCGGAGCTGGCTTTTAGGGTTAGGAGCGCGATGGGACCTGCCTAGATTAGATGTGTTTAACCGCGCCAGGCTCCAGCCTGGATATTTGGAGGTTGGTCCAGATGAAAAGCAGGGATTGTCTGGTTTTGTAGCAGGTTCTATCATATTTCGCATCATAAACTATACAGCGGTCAGGGATGTGCAGTATAAGGTATACGCGGGCTCTTGTCGCAGGCAAGCAGATTCAAATATGACTAATTTCAGTTAAGCGGGAATTTCAAATGATAAAGGTAGACAAGCATATACAACTCGCCATTATGATGGCTGCGTCGGCCATGTTTACCCTGGCTGGTTACGAATTTATGCGCTCTGCGTCAACTGTGTTATTCAAAAATGCCTATGGGGCTGAAAACCTGCCGTTGTTAATGGCGGCAATGCCAGTGGTGGTATTGGCTGGCGTAGCAGTCTATGGCTGGTTGCTCAGCAAGCTCGGGCCAAGGCGTACACTAATGGTGACGAGTTACGGTTCGGCATTGCTCATATTCGCAGGGTACCTCGCTGTAAGACAGGGTAGCCAGGTCGTCACGCCACTGCTTTTCTTGCTCAAAGAATTTTACGTGGTGTTACTGATAGAGCAATACTGGAGTTATATCAATTCTTCATTAACAGAACAGACAGCTAAAAAAGTAAACGGTCCTATCACCGGTATAGCAGGGCTTGGTAGTGTTCTCGGGGCCTACCTGGTCTCTATCAGTGCGGTTCCACTTGGTACGGAAACTCTTATCCTGCTAGCCGCGCTGGCGCTCCTTCCTGCTGGTTTTGTCGCTAACAGAGCTTACCTGCATTTTGGCGAACCAGTCCTGCCTACGCCAACCAAGAAGAGCACTGGTTTCGTTAACATAGGTTGGTCAGTGATGGCAGGGAACCCTAAACTGGTCAGTCTCTTATTAATCATTATTTCCGCTCAGGTGATTGTTGCGGTACTGGATTTTAAGTTCCAGACCCTGTTATCAGTTGGCTTTGCTGGTCAGGCGGACGCTGAAACAGCTTTCCAGGGAGATTTCTGGTTTTACCTGAATTCCGTTGCAGTAGCATCCCAGTTTTTGCTAACCCCCTTGTTTCTGACCTTGTTTGCGCTGAGGTTTGTTCATCTTCTGATGCCTCTGATCCATGTTTGCGCTATTGGATACGCGCTCTGGTCTCCCAGCCTGCTATCAGTGGGTATGGCCTTCTTCATCTTTAAAGTGTTTGATTATTCTCTTTTTCGAGGAGCCAAAGAGTTGATCTATATGCCACTGGATTTTGATTCAAGGTATCGGGCTAAAGAACTAATTGATGTGCTGGGCTATCGGTCAGCCAAAGGAGGTTCTGGTCTTGCAGTGGTGTTCTTGCAAAAACTTGGTGTGGTTATGTCCAACTACTATCTGTTGATAGGTCTTATAGCCAGTTTTATCTGGTTGGCGCTGGTTTTTCCGCTCACGAACCAAGCTGGAACTGCAAAGAAACCGGAATAGTTGACTGAAATGCCTAGCGGGTATTGGCGACCTCTAGCTGCCAATCAGTCTTTGTCTTAGTTAGCACAATATCAGCCTGCTGGATCAGGTTGTTTCTATGGGTAGCCACTACCAGAGTCCTTCCTGATCGTCGCAAGTTGGCTATCAGCTGCCGTTCTAGATCGGGGTCAAGGTTAGCTGTGGATTCGTCTAGCAGTAAAAGCCTCGGATCATGATATAAGGCTCTAGCAATCAAAAGCCTTTGTATCTGGCCCAGTGAGAGCGGCACGTTTGAAGTCGAGATAACGGTATCGTAGCCTAGCGGTAATGCCAGGATGTCACCATGTAGCTGTGCGGTTACGGCGGCTGCTATGAGCCTGTCCTGGTTCTCTCCCGGTTGATGCATTCTGATGTTGCTGGCAATGCTACCGCTATGAAGCCGATCGGTATCGAGTACGCTACCGACTTGCTGTGGGGACCATTTATGGGTGCCAGCAGCACGGCTCTGTGATCCCAATGAAAGCGTTCCGGAACTAATGGGCAGAAGCCCTGCTATAGCTTCAATCAGTGTAGATTTACCGCATCCAGACGGCCCTTGGATTACGAGTAATTGACCTGGTCTTACTTCTAGTTTGAAGGGGTAGGCTATTTGTTGCTGGTGTCTGGTTACTCTCAAGTCCCGCAAAATAAGGTGGCCTGCTTCAATATTGGCAGGATGAGTGACAGGCTCATCTGGTTCGTAAATATAAAAGTCAGAGATTCTTTCCAGATGAAGGCGCAGGCTGAGAATGCCAAGCAGATCATAGCTTAGACCTTTGACTGACTCAGCAACAAAGTGTCGGTACGATAAAATAAGGTAACAAGTGCCTAAACTGATGCGGCCTGACATCACCTGGTGACAGAGAGCATAGATGAGCACAACATGACTCAGGTGTAACATCAGACCCTGTGCTGTGCCCAGTCCTAACTCTATGCCGGCACTCCTGTTTTCGGCAGTAAGCGCAGTTTCCTGTTTTTCTTCGAGTTTCAGGGTGGCAAATGACTCAACCTGGTATCTCTGGATGGAAGCGATATTCTGAAAACTATCCATTGCTTCGCATTGGAATGCGGTATTTTTGATGAGAGCCATCTCTCCGGCACGTTTCAGTCTCGGTAATATCAGGCCATACAGCATCAACAGCGCCGCTAAAGAAACACCCAGTATGATACCAGCTAGCGGTACCAGATTGCTGATGACAATAAGGCATAGAGCCAACATAGTGGTGTTTATGACCATTTTGATTAAGCCTTGAGATAAAAATTGCTGAATTGGCCTGATCGATGAAAGTCGCGAGAGTAAATTAGCAGGATTTCTATTCTGAAAGTAATGGGGTGGCAGGCGTAAAAGCCTGTCAAAAATCGCTTTTGATAGATCGAACTGCATTTGCAAAGCCAGGTTAAGAGCAAGTTTGCCCTGAAGCCAATAAATAAACTGCGCGCTGGCACCCAGTAGGGTAAAGCCACAGGCAAGGGTGAGGAGCAGATCGTGATCCTGTCTTACCAGGACCTCATCGACTACCAGTTTCAGAAATAGCGGCAAGGTTAGTGCAAAGACATAGTACAGGCCCATGGCCAGGAACAACAAACCAACCGGTATCTTTTTCAGGTTGGTTTTGGACAGTACATCCCTGATTCTAATCGGTCTGATTTCAGTCTCAGGTGCTCCCCTGATAGTTGGCAGCCTGGAAAATTCTATTGCAATCCCGGTGTACATTCTAGAGACTTCTGACCGTACTAGAGATAGTTGACCTTCAGCAGGATCATGGATAATAAATTGCCCTGCAGTTGCCTTTGTTAGCACAACCCAGTGATTCAGACGCCAGTGCAGAATGGCAGGCAATATTAGTTGTGGAAGCTCGGACAGCTCACATTGAATGGGCCTGCCAGCGAGATCGAGTTTTTTTGCACAGTCAACCAATTCCTTGATCGTTAACGCTTGATTGCGCGCGCCTACCCTCTCGCGAAAGTCATTCAGGCGCGTCTCTCCACCAAGGCCTTGTTGAATCATAATCAAGCAGGCCAGTCCACACTCATGGGATTCTGACTGGAATACTGTTTGTATTCGGTTCATTGCTAGGCTTCAAACAGGGTGTTGATAAAGTCGCCAAGATGTACCAACAGAGTTTTTTCGGTGAGCTTTATCAGGGCTTGCAGTGGCATTCCCGGGCTAAGCGTTAACGATGCATCCGCTGAGGCAATGGTTTTTTTGTTGAAGGTTACTCTGACCAGGTTGACGTATGTATTGGTTTGATTGCCATTCCCGGTTTGGATTGCAATGGCCGCTTCATCAATATGCGAGATACGGCTTTTTAAAAGCGGTTGTTCATTCTTGCCATTGCGGTCCAGCCTTAAATAGATTGGATCGCCATGGCTAAGATGTTCTCGTAATTTCACGGGTATAAAGAGGGTTGCTGAGTAAGGCTGATGAGTCTTGTGTAGGTTTAACAGTGCTGTTCCTGCAGTTATCTGGCTATACAGACTGATATGATGGTGGCCTATCGCTCCTGCTGTGGGGGCATTTAATATTGTTCGTAGGCCGGATTCCAATGTTGATTGTCGCTCGCGCAGTAATGAGACGTTCTGCAGTTCCTGGTTGATATTTTGTTTAAGTTTTAGTTGGGCTTCGGTCAATAGGGTTACTGATTCTAAGCGATAACGGGAAATATCCTGTTGCTGTTGATGCAGTTTCAGTAACAGCAGGTCAGCGTCTAAAACGTCCTGACTCTGTCTTTGCCACTCGCGTCGTGAAGCGAATTTGTTAGCCAGTAAGGCCCGGGTATCCTTGGATATGAGAAGGAGCTGGTGGCGTTTTCGCGCTTGCAGGGAAATTCTCCTGCTTTGAAGTTGATTTTTAGTGATCAAGGCTTTTATTTTCAAATCATGTTTTTGTTGCGTGACTACCTGGGTCTGAGTCAATAAATCCAGACGTTGCTGTTTAAGGGTGATTTGCCGAGCGATTTCAACAATTCGTGCAGCATGCTCTCGGCTGCCGTTCTGATTTGTGATCCGGATTACCGGTTGGCCAGCTTGAACTAGTTCGCCTTCACTAACGAAGATAGCGGAAACATAGCCGTTAATATTAGAGCGAATGATATGTACATTGTGATTATCAATTTTGCCGCTGACTCGATATGACTGCGAGTAGGTTAGCTGCAAGAGCCCCATTATCGCCAGTGCTGTGAGTATTGCACCTGTTAGCCAGGGCCAGATTGCCCGACGGGCTCCAGTGAAGTGGGGAGGAGGGTTAAATTGCTGCTGATGGAAGCGGATCGCTTCTGGCCTGAACAGATTGCTGGGTAGCTTATTCATAATGGTAGATGGTATGCCTTGATAATCGTTTGCGAGTTGTTACGGTAATGTTTGTTGCTCTGTTAATAATCCGGGTAGGTTGGCAGTGATGTCTCCGGATAGCAGTGCGCAACGCCGTGCAATGACGACTTTAGCCAGTGCGTTCCAGATTCCTTGTGCTTAGCCGCTGAACAGGAACTTGATGAATTGCCGGTTAGGCAATACAGAGAGTTGTAATCGCCCGTATAAGCGGACTAATGCAGCATAAATATGAGATTTCCGTGAATTCAATTGGTTACAGTACGGTTTCTGCGGTATGTTTTAAGACGAAATTACTGAACTGACAGTAGTCCAAAGGAAAGGAAGCTGGGTCGCTGCAGTCGCAGATCTATTTGAGCTTTAACTGAAGCGGGTGTTTGTCCATTCCCTGATAGTTGAGTGAGCTGGATTTGAACAGGTGGGATGTGCCAAGCGGGCCGGATAAATTTAGCAAAAAGGAGACAGGTTATTGTGGTCAAGATCAACCCAGAAGGAAAACTAAAAGCAAAGGTGGCTATTGTTACTGGTGCCAGTCGCGGAATCGGTGAAGCCATTGCCTTGCGATATGCTCAGGAAGGTGCTCGTGTGGTGGTTTCAGCGCGAACAATAGATGATGGTGACCACGTGTTAGCCGGCGGTATAAACAACGTTGTGCAACGTATAAATGATGCTGGTGGGCAAGCCATCGGCGTTAGAAGCGATCTGGCGATCAAGGAACACCGGAAGCAGCTGGTAGATGAGACTATGGAGGTGTTTGGTGCGGTCGATATCCTGGTTAACAATGCAGCAGTTACCTATTTCGTGAAAGTAAAGGACTTTACTGAAAAGCACCGCGATTTAATGTTTGAAGTGCAGGTAAATGCCCCATTTCATTTGTCCCAGATGGTATTGCCTGGCATGCAGGCGCGGGGCTCGGGTTGGATTTTGAATGTGAGCTCACACGCGGCTATTCACCCGGCAAAAGACGTAGCGGGTCGAGGCGGAACCGTCTACGGTATGTGTAAAGCTGCTTTAGAGAGGTTTACCACGGGTTTGGCCTCGGAAGTCTATAGCGATGGAATTGGCGTAAATGTCATCTCACCCGGTCTGGTTGCTACACCAGGTGTAGTTCACCACCAACTCATCAATGAAGATACGCCCGTGGAAAATATCACCCCGGTAGAGCATATGGCGGAAGCTTGCTTGAGGCTGGTTCACGGCGATCCCCGGGAACTGACGGGCAAGGTGACTTACGCCGTGGATGTTATGCGTGACTATGAACTGGAAGCCGAAGCCTTACTGGCATGACTCAGGTTCGCATAGGAAGCTCGGTTCCACATCAGGCCGATGAGGCCTGCCAGCAGGTTTGACAGGCAGGTAGCGATAAAGATGCCGGGCAGGCCGAGCAGTTGGTTGCCTAGTAACGCCAACGGAATGTAGATAACAAACATTCTTAAAATCGACATGGTCGTCGACCGGAAGGGTTTTCCCAGAGCATTAAAAATAGCTGATGCCATCATCAATACTCCCCAGATGCCGTACGATATCGGTACAATCAGGAGATAAATGCGAGCCGCATCGACCACGCCAGGTTGGTTATTGAATAATCTGATAATAGGTTCATGCGCTATCCACAGGATTATCGCGACCACCAAGCCCCACAGAATACTGCTTTTGAAAGAGATGAGCATGGCTTGATTAGCACGGGTAAATTCACCTGCCCCCCAATTCTGCCCAACGAAAGGGCCAATACTAGCAGACAGAGCGAACAGCGGAATAACGAAAAGACCTTCTATGCGGCTAGCGATACCAAACCCGGCGACGGTTTCCTGACTGTAACTGGCAAGCATGGAGACGATTATAGCGCTGGATATGGGTCCTATCAGGTTAGTCGCGGTTGCGGGAATGCTGACCTGGAGAATCTTTCTCCAGGACTCCAGTACGCTCGATAATGCCACACGATGGAACGCGATCAGGTTTTCCCGAAAAACCAGGATGTAGAGTGTAACTGCAAACATCAATACTCTTGAAACCAGGTTTCCGGCAGCTGCCCCAGCCATACCCATGGCAGGCAGGCCAAACCAGCCGAAGATAAATATAGGGCTCAATAGGATTTGTAAAATCGAGCCCATAATCATGATGACACCTGAGGTTTTGGCGTCACCGGTTGCCCTTAATGCGTTTGCACCGATGGAGGGTATGGCCATAAATAAGACCGATAAGTACCACAGTTCCATGTATTCGCTTATCAGTGGAAGGGTACTGCTGTCCGCGCCCAGGCTTTCGAAAACGGGGGTGATGGTCAGGAAGCCTGCTACGGCAACGAAAATCATAAGAATGGCTGCGAAGGTGATGCCATCTGTGGCAATTCGTTTGACCTGACTGGCTCTGCCTGCGCCTACCTCTCGAGCCAGTACCGATGACATGCCGATGGATACACCCAGTGTCAGGGACATCAGCGAAGATGTGACGGGAAAGGTAAACCCCAGTGCAGCCAGTTCGGTTGAGCCCAGTTGGCCCAGATAAAAGGTTTCTGCCAGGCCTGCGATCAGGCTAGAGGAGATACCAAGAATCATGGGTAATGTCATCCGAAACAAGCCGGATGCGACCGCCCCCTGGACTAGTTTTGGCGGTTTTCTTGATTCCGTGGGCAAGCGATTCAGACTAGCTTTATGTTCGGGAGATTTCTGATTTTACCGATATCCTCCGGATTAAAGGGGGTTAGCTGGTAAACGAAATAGTTGAGCCAATTAGTAAACAGTAGGCTGCCGTGGCTTTTCCAGGTGACATTCGGAGCACAATCAGGGTCATTGTTGGTAAAGTAATTTTCCGGAATTTCCGGTTCGGCGCCAGATTCCAGGTCCCGGAAATACTCGTTAGCCAGCGACAGAGGCTCGTACTCGGAATGACCGGTAATGAAAAGATGCTTGCCCGTTTCGTGCGCGAAGATATACGCCCCGGCAATGTCTGAATCGGCTATCAGGTTAATTCCCGGTGTCGCCAGAATGTCTGCGGTCGGTACCTCTGCGTAGCGTGAATGGGGCGCATTGAACTGGTCATCAAAGCCTCGCACGATGGGTGAAAATGGTTTCAGTAGTTTGTGGGGGTATACACCCGATAATTTCTTGGGTAGAACCTGTTTCTGTACCTGGTATAGATGATACATAGCAGCCTGGACTGCCCAGCACAAAAACATGGTTGAAGTGACATTGGCTTCAGTCCAGTCCAAGATTTCAGTGAGTTGATCCCAGAAAAGCACGTCATTAAACGGAACCTGTCCCAAGGGCGCACCGGTGATTATCATACCATCATATTTTCGCTGTTTAACCGTGGCAAAATCCTGATAGAAATCTTCCATGTGTTCTATGGGAGTGTTTTTCGATGGCTTGTCATTGATGCGCATGAGGTCTATTTGTACCTGCAGTGGCGTGTTAGACAGCATGCGAAGTAAGTGTATTTCAGTTTCAATTTTCTTGGGCATCAGGTTGAGGATGAGAATCCTCAACTCCCGGATATCCTGAATTTCAGCGGCGGAAGAAGCCATACAGAAAATATTCTCTTCCTGTAAAACGCCGGCAGCGGGGAGGGAGTCTGGTATCTTGATGGGCATAGAAAATCCATGGAACAATAAAAAGCATAAAAAAAACCTACTCAGCCTTCGCTAAAGTAGGTCGAACTCTTTAGCAGTATTTCTTACGCGCCCGCAAGCTGATTTCAAATCGGCGCAGTCGAGAGTATACCGGAGTATGGCTACCCTGGGTAGCCAAAACGTGCTTTTAGGGTCTGTGTTGATGATCGTGCTGATTGTTACGTTTGTCTGGTGATCGCGATTCGGCTGTATTAAGGCCAGTTATCGGTCCCATATTGAGCATGCAGGCGTCGCATTCCTTTAAGCCAACGATCGTAGTCCTGGCTTTTTCGCTGCATATATGTTTTCACCTCGGGGTGGGGTAGAACCAGGAATTCTTCAATATCCAGTGACTCGATGAGGGTATCGCAGAGTGCTTCAGGTTCTATCATGCCGTTGACGGAAGCAACACCTCCGCCACTGCCAGCGGTCATTGCTGTTCTTACCGCTTGTGGGCACAGAACGGACACCTTAAGGCCCCTGTCTCCGTAGCTGATCGCCAGCCATTCTGAGAAGGCTACGGCAGCATGTTTGGTCACAGCATAAGGGGCAGATCCTACCTGAGAGAGAAGGCCTGCTGCTGATGCCGTGTTCAGGATATAGCCATCTTGTCGCGCAAGCATCCCTGGCAACGCGGCTCGGCATGCCCAGATGTGTGCCATAACGTTAATTTCCCATATTTTCTGCCAATCTTCATCGATTGTTTCTGGACCTCCACCAAGTCCGATACCGGCGTTGTTGCACAGCAGGTCTATTTGCCCGAATTCTGCCTCTGCAGCGGTTATGAGATCCTTTATATCCTGTTCTCTGGAGACATCGGTGGCGATAGGGATCGCGCCGACTTCTTTGCCAACATCCTCGAGCGCAGCTTGATTGATATCGGCAATCATAATAGAGGCAGCACCTTCTAGCTTGAATCGCCTTGCCATTGCGCGGCCAATACCACTGGCGGCGCCTGTAATTACAATGTTCTTGCCGGTTAATTTCATATTGCTCTGTATCCTGATTGAGTGTTTACCATTTGACGGCTTCTTCTGGAGTGTTTGTTGCTGTGTCCATTGGTGGTTATAAGTGCCGGCATTTAGTGACGCTATGCCAGAGGTCAGCTAACCATTTCGATAGCATTTCCGATGACATTAAATATTTGAGATATTTCCTCTTCATTAATAATCAACGGAGGAGACAATACCAGAGAGTCGCCAATGTTCCTTACCCAGACACCATTTTCATAACAGTATTTGGCCGCTTCGACACCACGTTGTAGGGGCTCGTTCTGGCGAGGTGCCATTTCCACGGCTGCCAGCAGGGCAAAGGCGCGAATATCAATGACATTTTTCGCGCCCTTCAGTGCTAAGGCACAGTCAAGCCAATGTTCCTGAAGCTGTTTTGGTCGATCAAACAGGGCTTCGCGTTCATAAATGTCCAGGGTGGCCATACCGGCTGCACAGGCCACCGGGTGGCCCGAATAGGTGTAACCATGGGTCAATTCAACGCCGGCATCGTCGGTTCCCATGAAGGTCTCAAAAATGCTGTCGCTGACAAACACAGCGCCCATCGGTACTGTTGCGTTGGTGATGCCTTTGGCTGTTGTCATGATATCGGGTACAACGCCGAACCGCTCAGCCGCCGAGCAGGCACCGATTCGACCGAAGCCGGTTATGACCTCGTCAAATATCAGTAAAATACCATTTTCTGTGCAGATATCCCTCAGCCTTTGCAAATAACCCTGCGGGGGTAAGTGCACGCCACCGGCACCGCCGATGGGTTCCACGGTAACAGCCGCTATTGCGTCAGCGCCGTGCAGTTCAACGAGTCGCTGCAGGTCATCTGCAAGGTAATCACCCTGTTCGGGTAAGCCTCTTGAGAATGTATTTTCTGCTAAGCCATGAGTTTGCCGGATGTGGTCCGTTCCGGGTAACAGCAGACCGAACGGGTTTCTGTTTTTTACCAGTCCGCTAATCGATAAGCCTCCAAAACCCATGCCATGATAGGCTTTTTCTCGTCCGATGAGGCGCTGCCTGCCGGCTTCACCCCGAGTTCGGTGATAGGCGAGGGCAATTTTGAGGGCCGTATCAACCGATTCAGAACCTGAATTAGTAAAAAACACATGGTTTAACGGGTCGGGGAACTGTTTAACCAGTCTGCTGGCGTAGTCAAAAGCCAGCGGGTGCCCTGAACTGAAGTTATGAGCAAAATCTAATTCGGATAATTGCTGCGCAATAGCGTCGTTTATGTGTTCTCGATAATGCCCGGCGTTAACGCACCATAGACCGGCGCTACCATCAAGGACCTGGTTGCCAAGACTGTCCGTATAGTGCATGCCCCTTGCTGAAACGATGAATCTGGGATCTCGCTTAAAATTGCGCTGTGCACTAAATGGCATCCAGAAACTATCAAGGTCCTTCGGTACAAGGTTGTGGTCTACTGTATTCATCGCTCGTCCTATAATAAGTCCAGTAATTCCCATGGTTGCTGGATGATGTGATCTGCACCTGCCTGGTTTAGTTCAGCAGCTTCTCGAAACCCCCATAACACACCAACTGCACGCATCTTGCAAGCTTTGCCAGTGAGGATGTCGACAGCAGTATCGCCTACCATCATAGCGTGTTGTTCATCAATACCGAGTTTTTCCAGAATCCAGTTGCCCCCGGTTGGGTCAGGCTTATGAGGTCTGCTACCGTCATAACCGAGGATGTGACTGAATTCATGCGAGGGAAAGAACCGCTGTACACATTGTTCCGCGGCCTGCTGGTCTTTATTGGTCAGCACTGCAGTTGATATATTGCGATTTCTGATTTCGGCCAGTAGATCCGCCACTCCGTCATAAGGTTGAACTTGCTGATGCCAGCTTTTCTGATACTCAATTCGTTCCAGTTCAACCAGTTGAGCAATAGTCGCCTGGGTGGCTTCTTTGGCAGGCAGGCAGCGCTGGGCACATTGGAAAACCCCATCGCCAATGAAATACCGATATTGCTCAGTTGCGTGTTGGGGGTATCCCATTTGTCCCAGTGCCAGGTTAAATGCGGTCGAAATACTTGACAGGGTATTGAGTAGAGTACCATCAAGGTCAAACAATATTGCCTTCATTTATAGATCCATGGGTGTGTTTCAATGAGCTGGCAATTATGCCAATAAATGCGCTATTCAGAGAAGGAATCAAATAGATCGAGGGGTTCGCAGTACTCAAATGTATCAGTAATGCCACTCTCAGATAGCTGGTTGCTGTAGTTTTCACCGGGTTTCTGTGCGTCGGTAAGACTATAATACCCAGCCAAACTTTGATTTAAACCCTTGATTTTATCCATAATTTTCCTTGCTGCTCGGGTTATCAACAGCAGTTTCTGCTGCTCCATGTTTGACAGTATTCTCTGGCAATATATTTCGATACTATGCTGGGCGATTAAAATCTCTGAAAAAGTCTTTCGCTCCTGTGCCGTGGTGTTGGTTTGGTCTAAAAGTGGTTCCAAGTGTTCAATAGCACCTGCAGTCCGGCAAATGGCAGCGATTGGCTGATATTTGAGTTGGATTGTTGTCATCATGGCATGCGCCTGTTTTGCCTTTCCCAGAAGTTCCCAGTTTTTGCTGAGCTGAGGCGTACCTGCCAGGCTTAATATGCTCTGCGGGTTCTGTACTATCATCAAGCTTGACTGGCCGGGTGCTTGTTCGAAGACAAACATTAGTTTTGTGGCTTTAGCAGGTAGGTAAATAGGATTGATTTGATGATCGCTGTTAAGCCTGGCCAGTCCCCAGGCATCTGATCCTGTTCGAATTCCGTCGAGATAGCCCATTTGTTGTGGCCTGGCAAAATTGAATAGGAGAGGGCCAATGAGTTCTTTCGCTAGAATATCGCCCTGCGGACAGGCGGCGCGACAGGTAGCCTGATACCAGTGGTAACGTTGCATTGCAGTCCAGTCAGTACCGCCCAGGTCGACAGGCCAGTCCGGGACATTCCAGCCGTTATCATTGAGAGCTTGTTGCCATATGGTCTCCGGCCCGGTAGCGGCTAGTCGCGAGGGTTGCTTCCAGTGTTGATGGATAAACTCATCAAATTGCTGGATGCTTAATCTGAGTTGGGGAGAGGGATCGAGTTTCATGGCTGTTTAGTATCCTGCAGAACCAGGAGAGCGAGGTGGCATAAATTCACAGCCCGGCAATCAATACATCTTTCGCTGCATTGATGCGTGCTGCCAAATAGGTTGAACCACCTCGATCTGGGTGCATTTTCTGCATCAGTACCCGGTGAGCCTGCGTGATCTCCTGCTTTGTGGGGTGCCCTGACAGCGATAAAATAGACAAGGCTTCTTGCCGAGTTAGGGGGCCGGATGATGTGGCATTAGCTGCTTGTTCGCTTGACTGCCGCCAGTCCGGATGATTCCTGTCTAAAAACGCTTCCAATAACATTTTTGATTCCGGGTCAGTTGTGACTTCGTCGAGTAGTGAAAGCAGTGAGTTTAACGGTAGTGTTGAGAGTTGTTTGCCGGCCAGCGACCCGATAAGTACGGTGCCGTCCATTAAGCCCGTTTCGTGGTCCAGGATCATGTTAAAAAAGTCACTGCTCGCTTCGGTTTGCTGTTGTTGGCTAGGCCCCCCGTGAACGGATGCACCCTTAAGCTTTTGGAACAAACCAAGCATCCCAAGCACCCTGAGAGCCTGGGCGCTGCGAAACAGCAACGGCAGCAGTCGGGCAGCGGCTGCTAGAAACACCCCAATAGCTGCAGCAATGGGATGGAGTCTTCCAGTAACGGCCAGAAAAGTGATTATAATCAATGCTATAACGGCACCATAAAGCATCATAAACTGGTTAACGCTGACTTTCTTTTTAGCCAGTATTGATTTCATAATGAAAAAAATAGCAATGGCAATAGCCAGTAGAAGAGCAATTCGGGCGATCATAATCAGCGCAGTTGCTTGAGGAAGGGTAGAAGATCTGGACGCGTTTTGCTTAATGCTTGTGCTGCTGATTTACCGCCAGTGGCGAATACAGCAACAGCTGAGAGGAGGTTTTTAAGCTGCTCGCGGCTATTGAGGTTAAAAGGGGCATAAATGCCACCACTCAGGTTCGCCAGTTGCCGGAAAACTCGACTCACCTGGTTGTCCTGTCCCTCCTGGAATATAAACAGGGGTATATTTAATAAACCCATTCGACCTGCCAGGTCACATAGGGTGTCGGGATGTTCTTCAACGGCATCTCCCACAAAAACCACTGCCTTCAATTGCTGAGATTTTTGGCTATTTAGCGCATGGCGTAATACTTTTTCAATCTGAGTATGGCCCCCTTGGCAGTTTACATCCGCCATAAAATCCTGCAGCGGTTTAGCTTTAGTACTCCATTGACTATAGTGAAACTGCCTGAATCCCCGGTAATAGCATACCTGTACGGCCAGGCTGCCAATTTCATGAACAGCCGAAAACATATCTGTTTGGATCTCGCAGGCATGATCCCAGGCTTGCTCTCTACTGGCAGTAGCATCCAGAGCAAAAACCAGTCGAGCCGGGTTCTGGTCTCGAGTATTGGGTAGAAATCGATCTGCATCGTTTAGGAAGGCCTTGACAGCGGAACTGACGGGCCCTTTATTAGGCGATGGATGTTTGTTGTTCATAGTCCATTAAGGATATAGTCTTTTATCGAACCTGCAAATTGAAATTCGAAGGAAATCCTACGGTGATATCAAATTCTAGTAGATTGACCTTGGCGATCTCCAGTCGCGCCCTGTTTAATCTGCAGGAAAGCGATCGAGTGTTTCGTGAAAATGGCTTGAAAGCTTATGCAGAGTATCAGGTGGCGCATGAAAAGCAGCCTCTACAACCTGGTGATGCATTTCCCTTAGTACAGAAACTGCTTGCCCTCAATAGTAGTGGTTTAGTTGAAGTAGAAGTGATCCTGCTGTCGCGGAACAGTGCAGATACTGGTCTCCGGGTGTTTAACTCTATAGATCATCATCAATTGGATATTACTCGAGCCGCATTTACGGGTGGAACACCCCCGTATCGTTATATGGCACCATTCGGCTGCCACCTGTTTTTATCAACTGATCCAATTGATGTGGCCGATGCTTTGGACAATGGTATGGCTGCAGCATCGATACTCCCTGGCAGCGGTGACCGGGTTGATTCCCCTCATCTCAATTTTGCTTTTGATGCCGATGCCGTGGTGTTCTCAGATGAAGCAGAGCGCATTTATCAAACTGAAGGATTAACCGCTTTTTCAGAAAACGAACGTAGGGAAGCAGACCAACCGCTTGCAGGAGGTCCTTTTAAGGGGTTTCTGGCAGCGCTTCACGAACTTCAGACACGCTACCCCAAGGATCAATGCCCGATAAGAACCGCTTTGGTGACAGCCCGGTCTGCACCGGCGCATGAACGGGTCATTAAGACCCTGCGAAGCTGGCAGATTCGTTTGGACGAATCGCTGTTTCTGGGAGGGCGAAGTAAAACTGAGTTTCTACGTGCCTATGGTGCGGATATCTTTTTTGATGATCAGGCAGAACATTGTCAGTTAGCCAGTCATGTCGTGGTGTCGGGTCATGTTCCCCACGGCATTAAGAATCCGCGCCTTCTCCCAAATAAAAACCATGATTGAATATGCGGGTAAAAAGCCTGGATCGACACGAAGCCGCTGGGTGTCGGCCATAGCTGCGTTTTGAATCGCCGAATCGTTGCCGACTGGATCGGTTAGAACACGCGAATTGCTAATAGGCGGCTGCGAGCCTTCAATGGCCTACAAAAATCGACTCAGCTATTTTCTAAATCGGGTCTGGTTCTCTATTTGAGGTTGGAAATAGCTGCAATGCCATAGTAAGTCGTTTTTAAGCTAATTTCTTTATATCCAATTAGAATATATCAAGCTTATTTTGTTGAATTTGTTTATAATGCGGCTTTTTCATTCGGGCTAAATATGAAACTTCAGCAGCTTCGCTATATCTGGGAAGTCTCCAGGCATGATTTGAACGTATCGGCAACTGCCCAGAGCTTGTTTACCTCCCAACCGGGGATCAGTAAGCAAATAAGATTACTGGAAGATGAATTGGGACTGGAAATATTTTCCAGAAGCGGCAAGCATTTGACGCATATTACGCCGGCCGGTCAGCAGGTTATAGCCAAGGCAGGTGAGATACTGCGTGAAGTGGGTAGCATTAAAAAGGTCGCCCAGGAGTTCAAAGATGAACAAAGGGGCACTCTAAATCTGGCTACTACCCATACTCAGGCTCGCTATGCGCTACCCACAGTCATTAGCTCATTTATTAAGAGCTATCCGGAAGTAGCACTTAATATGCATCAGGGTACCCCGGTACAGATAGCCGAACTGGCTTCTGAGGGTGAAGTTGATTTCGCAATTGCCACTGAGGCCCTGGAACATTTCACTGATTTGATAATGCTACCTTGCTATAAATGGAATCGATGTATCGTCGTTCCCAGGGGCCACCCATTAACGCGCGTTGGAGCGTTAACGCTGGAGCAGGTGTCCAACTATCGCCTGGTAACTTATGTGTTCGGTTTTACCGGTCGATCTAAATTAGATGAAGCCTTCAGTCGAGCTGGGCTGGAACCAAAAGTGGTATTTACGGCAACGGATGCTGACGTTATCAAGACTTATGTGAGGTCAGGATTAGGTATCGGTATTATTGCCAAGATGGCCTATAGTAAGGACGCAGATAGTGATCTGGTAGCCCTGGATGCCAGTCATCTGTTTGATTACAGCACGACCATGATAGGTTGTCGTCGTGGCACTTTTTTGCGCGGTTACATGTACAAATTCTTCGAGTTATTCGCCCCACATCTGACTCGTCAGAGAGTAGAAGATGCCTTTAATTCGGTTAACCAAACTGAAGTGGATGAGTTTTTCTTGGATGTAGCGCTGCCGGTTAAATAAAGGCGCTGGTTCAGGGGTTTTTCTTGATTTACGAGTTCAGGTCTGTTTCTGGGCCGAGCAGCGCGTCGCGCCCTGTATTGTTTTCTGGGTGTTCTGGGTGTTCTGGATGCCGGCTCTCTGCTGATGAGGGGTAGTTGTCTTCCTAAGCCTTGCCGTAAGACCTGTCGGTCGCCGCTAGGCGCTGCCAACGGTAGGTTTTATAGGTTGAAGCACTTATCGGTCGGGTACGTTAATGAAATGAGTCCTCATTGTTTATAAATGACGACTATTTCAGGAATTGATTGCTGCTGGAACGTCTACATGAAACAATCCGCAACCATTACTATGCATGCTGGAGCGGCTATTATGGACATTGTGTGTTTGGACCTGGAAGGGGTGCTTGTTCCGGAAATATGGATAGCGTTTGCCGAACAGACGGGAATCCAGGAATTAAGAGCTACCACACGTGATATCCCGGATTATGATGAGCTCATGAATAAACGCCTTGCTCACCTGGCTGAAAATAATCTGGGGCTGGCGGATATTCAGGCTGTGATCGCTCAATTAGAGCCGATGCCGGGTGCAAAATCCTTTCTCGATGAGCTCAGGCAAGCCTATCAAGTCATTATTCTATCGGATACCTTTTACCAGTTTGCCAGTCCGCTGATGGCTAAACTCGGGCAACCGACGTTATTTTGCCACAAATTAATGGTTGCAGCCCATGGCGGTAAGATCACAGGCTATAAGTTAAGACAGCAGGATCCCAAGCGTCGTTCTGTAGAGGCTTTTAAACAGCTTAATTTTAGGGTATTTGCAGCAGGAGACTCCTATAATGATACCAGTATGCTGGCTGCGGCCGATGCCGGATTTCTGTTTAGGGCACCGGAAAATGTCAGGCAGGAATTCCCGCAATTTGAGCATACGCAGGATTACGCGCTACTGAGGAACTGCTTTGATCAGGCTGCTTTGCTTGGAGCACACTGACCACTTAGCTTAAGTGGTGTTGTGGTAATCACTGCGGCCGGTTGAGGAACTGCGCTACGGCTATTGAATTTGGGAAAACGCCAGGCGGTCTTCCATCAAGCTGAAAAAATAAAGGCTGCCCGCTGTCTTTACTATTAAGGAATGAAATGAGATTACCCTTGCCAGACTTGTGTGATGCTTTCCCTGAAAAGGTCCGCATCGCTGCGCCCTTGCTGCGAAACTTTGGTGGCCATGATGCTTTCCATGGCGAGATAGCCACCATTAAGTGTTTTGAAGATAATTCGCTCGTGGCTGAAAAGTTAGAAGAGCGCGGACAGGGTCGGGTCCTAGTTGTTGATGCTGGCGGCTCACTTAGATGCGGTATGTTAGGTGATAATCTGGCGCAGAAGGCAGTAGATCATGGTTGGCAAGGTGTTGTGGTCTATGGGTGTATTCGTGATGTGGACCAGATTAAGCAGCTGCCGCTGGGGGTTCAGGCCTTATCCGCACATCCCATGAAGAGTGTAAAACGAGGCGTTGGTCTTTTTAATGAGGTGCTTGTTTTTGCTGGTATTAGTTTCATACCCGGTGAGTATCTCTATGCGGATAATAATGGTTTGATTGTCTCTAAAACTAATTTATATTCAATAGATTAGGGTTATTTCCTCTAGTTAACTCTTGATAGATTTCAAGTTTTTCTGCATTAGAATATGGGCAATTCCTGCCTCATCAAACTCCTTTCCTGTCGTGGCAAAGCCGGCTTGCTGGTAGAACTCAATGGCATGCGTCTGGGCATGTAAAAAGACCTGGTCGAAATTAAGCTCACGGGCCAGGGAGATAGCGGCTGAGAGCAGCTGCGCGCCAATTCCCTGACGGCGATGATGGGACAGTACGGCCATCCTGCCAATTTGACCGGTCGGCACCAGTCTGGATGTGCCGATCGCAGACCCTGATTGATCGGTGGCAATGAAATGCCAGCAAGTGTTATCCAGGCCATCCCACTCGAGAGCTTCTGGAACCTGTTGTTCTTCGACGAACACACGATGGCGAAGGCCTTTCAGGGCATCTTGCGCCTGGTCCCATTCGACTCTGGCTATGTGCACGGGTGTGAATACGGAGTTTCCCATCGCTCGCTACTGGAAATTAAGATTTCTTAGTCAGGTGTTCAGTTAACTGACGGGCTATTCCTGTGTAGGAAGCTGGCGTGAGTGTTAACAGGTCATCTTTCAGGTGCTGGGGTAGGTCAAGGTCCTCAATGAGCGCTTTCATGCTCTGCTGATCAAGTGATTGGCCTCGAGTCAGTTTTTTAAGGATTTCATACGGATTAGCGATACCTTGTTTCCTCATGACCGTTTGTACAGGTTCAGCCAGGACTTCCCAGCTATTGTCCAGATCAGTAGTCAATACCTGCTCGTTTAATTCCAATTTGTTTAGACCCTTGAGGGTTGACTGGTAGGCGATAAGTGAATAAGCCAGGCCAGTCCCAAGGTTACGTAACACAGTGGAGTCGGTTAGGTCACGTTGCCATCTGGATATAGGCAGCTTGTTAGCCAGGTGTTGAAGAATTGCATTTGCCATGCCGAGATTACCTTCCGAATTCTCGAAGTCGATGGGGTTAACTTTATGAGGCATGGTTGATGAGCCGGTTTCCCCGGCTATGGCTCGCTGCTTAAAATAACCAACTGATATGTAAGACCAGATATCTCGATCGAAATCAATGAGGATAGTATTGATTCTGCTCAATAATTGAAACAGCTCACTAATATAGTCATGGGGTTCAATCTGGGTTGTGTACGCATTCCAGGTCAGGCCGAGGGAGGTGACAAATTTTTCGCTCATGTCCGGCCAGTTTATATCGGGATAGGCGGCTATATGCGCGTTGAAGTTGCCGACGGCGCCATTAAACTTGCCCAGGTATTCGGTATGCTCCAGTTGCCCGAGCTGGCGCTTGAGCCTGGCCATGACATTGACCAGTTCTTTACCGACGGTTGTAGGTGATGCGGTTTGGCCGTGGGTACGCGCCAACATTGGCTGATCAGCAAAAGTTTCTGCCATCTCAGTTAGTTTATCGGTGACGGCTTGTATGGCGGGCGTAATTATCTCAGCCAGCATGGTCTTAAGCATGAGCGCATGGGCAAGATTGTTGATGTCCTCGGATGTCGCTGCAAAGTGAATGAATTCCAGAGATTTAAGTAGACCAGGGTCGCCAGAATCGGTGAAAGCTTCACGAATGTAATACTCTACCGCCTTAACATCATGATTGGTTGCTGACTCTATTTGCTTGACCCTTGCCGCGGCCTGTTCATCGAATCCGTCGATGATTGCCTGCAGGTACCCATGACTCTGTTTATTGATGGCGGAGAGTTCCTGAAATTCGGGTTGTTGCGCAAGAAACTGAAACCAGCGCACTTCCACCAGCACTCGATACTTGATCAATCCGTATTCGCTTGCATATAAACGCAGTTCAGAGGTTTTGCCTGCATATCTGCCGTCCACGGGAGAAATTGCGGTGAGTGTTGTCAGTTCCATAGCGGTAATTTACCTAGTGTTATTGGTTGCAAGGGGTTCGTATAAAGTTGCTGATACAGTATTTTTGTTTAGAAATTTGAGATTGAAAAGCCTGGATTTAGTTTTACTTTTATTTAATGTTTGCTTTGAATATCCTGTTCGAGGTCGTTATTGCGGTCCAAGGCGTCGGCCAGTGAATCTTAGTGTGTTTACAGGTTAATCCAAATACCCGAATAATCGTGTTTTATTGGTATTGTAGGCGTCGTTCTTTATTGCTTCCTCGAGAACTTAATTTGCACTTTTTTGTCAGCAACAGGTAACCATTTTGTGACGCTTGACCTTGACCTTGACCTTGACCTTGACCTTGACCTTGACCTGGACGCTCAAAGCCTGGCTGAGGATGCTAATCCAGCGTTTGAGCCCTAGTTTACCTTGAATTCGCTTAAAATAGCCTTTCGTGAGAAAAAAAGCTGCCAACGCCGTCCGCCTAATTGTCGCCATAGCATTGCGCCGCGAACACCAGCCAGTAGCAGCGTTCTTATTTTAGCTATATTAGCTGGGTTCTGCAGGTGATGGGGTGCTCCGTTAACTATAATTCTGGGCTGTAATGAACTCAGCCATTCCTGATAAAGTGTTGCAAACGAGTCGAAGACAAATTCATCGGTAAGTTGTTTTTGCCGGTCCATTTCAGCAAGTTTTGCTGATAGCGTGGTAATACCTAAGCCCATGCCGCGCATGTGGGTGTCTGTTCTGCTAAACGTCGTTGTCAGGCGTAAAAGACTGTTAACAATGATCATAACCTGACGATCTTCAGGTTCTGGCCGGGTCCAGACCTGTTTCAGACGTCTTTGGCCGAGTTGTACCTGGTCACCGTCTTTAAAGATATCCTGGAACGTGCTTGGGTTGGTGACAAACAGGCTTTGTACACAAGCTTCGACTGCATCGACCGGAGCCATGCCCGTTGTTGCGATTGTTGTCACCAGGCCAGCGCTTTGAACCACACTGGCAAACGCCAGGGCGCGTTCGGCTATTTTTTCTGTCATGAGTTTTTGTGTACTGAGTTGATAACCCCACCGCCAAGACAATGCTCACCCCGGTAAAAGCAAGCCCATTGTCCAGGCGTAACGGCTCTTTGTGGTTGATTGAAGTGAACCTCCAACTGGCTCCCGTTTGTTTCAACGTTACAGGCTTGATCTGCTTGGCGGTAGCGTACCTTAACGTTGAGCCCAGTTGATAGATCGGGTTTTGAATTGATCCAGTGCAAGTCACTGACGGTCATGGCGGAACAGAATAAGGCAGGATGGTCGTTACCTTGAGCTACAATCAGTTCATTGCTAACAAGATCCTTGTCAACCACATACCAGGGCAATTCATCCTGACCTTTTACGCCACCGATTCCCAGTCCCTGACGTTGACCAATCGTGTGGTACATAAGACCTTGATGCCTCGCCAGCGAGGTTCCTTCTACTGATTTTATCGGTCCTGGATTGTTTGGCAGGTAAGTTTTTAAAAAATCACTGAAGCGACGTTCACCGATAAAACAGATACCAGTAGAGTCTTTCTTCCGATAATTATCAAAGCCCTGTTCTCGGGCAATGGTTCTTACTACTTGTTTTTGCAGGTCCCCCAATGGAAACAAACAGGCTTGAAACTGTGCTGCAGAAACGGATTGCAGAAAGTAGCTTTGGTCTTTATTACTGTCGACAGCCTTCAATAGCCTGACCTGCCCTGAGACGGTATTGTCAAGTCGCGCATAATGCCCTGTAGCGATGAAGTCGGCACCCAGCAGGCGGGCATAGTCCAGAAACACATTGAATTTAATTTCCCGGTTACAAAGCACATCAGGGTTGGGTGTGCGACCCTTTTGATAATCAGCAAGGAAGGTACGAAATACGTTGTCCCAGTATTCGGCTGCAAAATTGGCTTCATGAAGCTTTATATCAAGTCTCTGGCAGACTTGCTGTGCATCCATTAGGTCTTGTTTCGCCGTACAGTATTCGCTGTTATCGTCTTCTTCCCAATTCTTCATGAACAGGCCCTCAACTTCGTAGCCCTGCTGCTTAAGAAGAAACGCGGCTACGGAAGAATCCACTCCTCCAGACATGCCGACTATGACCCGGGTTTTGATGTTCATTCTGAAATCGATATTTTAAAGATCCTATTTTAAGCCAGTCGCTGCGGAAATCCTATGTCTGCTTTACTTCGTTATAGAGCTCGAGTGAAAAACGTTGCCCGTTGCTGTAGTCCTGCAGGCAGGTTGCCACCAGTGGGCTGCGTAATGGTTTGGTACTGATATCAGCGGCTGAAAGCCACTGACAGTCAATGATATCTGGATCGAGGTCATGACTGACCCGTTTTATCGGCAGTGCCAGAAAGGTAAAGCGGAAATATAGAGTCTGGTCTTGGTCAGAGTAGAATTGGTAAATACCGATTAAAGCGGTTGGTTTTACTTCCCAGCCGGTTTCTTCTTTAACCTCGCGGACGGTCGCCTGCAAGAGATTCTCGCCAGGTTCCAGGTGACCGGCGGGCTGGTTAAAGACTTCTCTGTGATTGTTTAGTTCTTTGACCATCAGGAATTGATCATTACGGGGTACAATAGCTGCAACAGTAATATGTGGTGGCCAACTCATAAGGTCTCCATTAGTAAGGACTATTATCTCAAGAGAACCGTATTATGCCTGAAAATGATCTCACTCATATTGATGAAAATGGCAGTGCCCGGATGGTTGACGTTGGCAGTAAGCAGCAAAGCCAGCGTCGGGCCGTAGCCATAGGACAGATTAAGATGTCGGAGGCAACCTTGGCTATGATCGTGAATGCAGAACATAAGAAGGGCGATGTTTTGACAGTAGCTAAAATTGCAGGGATACAAGCGGCTAAAAAGTGCTCTGAATTAATTCCATTATGTCATCCGCTGGCGTTGACCGGTATTGACCTGACATTTCACATAGCAACCGACCTGCCGGCTGTGCAGATTGAGGCGGAATGTCGTTGTAATGGCCCTACCGGAGTCGAAATGGAAGCCCTCACTGCCGCCTCAGTAGCTGCCCTTACTATTTATGATATGTGCAAGGCAGTCGATAAAAATATGTGTATCGGAGAGCTAAAACTGAGCCATAAAAGCGGTGGTCGTTCTGGCGATTGGAGCCTTGGAAATGATTAAGGTGGTTTTTTTTGCAAGCTTGCGAGAGCGTTTTGGGAGTGCCGGATTTGCCGTAGAGAATCATCAGGTCGAATCGGTAGCGGGCTTGGTCAAACTGCTTGAGTTACCTGATGGTACTTCGTTTGATGCTATCTTCGCCCAGGAAAAACTAATGGTAGCGGTTAACCAGGAAGTGGTAGAGATTGACTGTATGATTACTGAAGGGGACGAAGTGGCTTTCTTTCCCCCGGTAACAGGAGGCTAGGGTGTATCTGAGAATCAGGGTCCAGGAAGCCAATTTCAGTCCTGCAGAGGTGTTTAAAACATTGCGTGAAGCATCCAAAGGGGTCGGCGCGATCTGTACCTTTACCGGGCTTGTCAGAGATCTTAATGATGACACCGAAGTGACCGGTTTGTTTTTAGAGCACTACCCGGACATGACGGAAAAACAATTGGGTCGTATTGTTGAGGATGCCAGACAGCGTTGGCCACTGATCGGTGTTTCTATTATCCATCGTATTGGGAAGTTAGTTCCTGGAGATGAAATCGTATTGGTCGCAGTCGCCGCATCTCATCGAGGAGAAGCATTTTCTGCCTGTGAATTCATAATGGACTATTTGAAAACCCAAGCGACCTTCTGGAAAAAAGAAGTCGGTGCAGATGGTGAGAAATGGTTAACCATGCGCGATTCAGATCAAACAGCTGCAGATCGTTGGCAGTCTTAACGGGCGGGTTAGCTTTGGGCGGTCTTAGCGGGCTGGGTTAGGTTTGGGTAGTCTTAACAGGGCCGGGTTAGGTTTGGGCAGTCTTAGCGGGGCAGGTTAACCTTAATCAATCTTGATTCGCCTGGGGGGGTATGTTCGAGCGACCAAGGGCCTATCCGATAACGATAAATACGCAGGCAGGGGTTACCAACCGCCGCGGTCATTCTTCTAATCTGGCGATTCCTGCCTTCCTTGAGCTTAATTAAGAGCCAATTGGTGGGTACTGCTCTTCGGTATCGAACCGCAGGTTCCCTCGCGGGCAGGGGGTTGTTGAGCCGATTCACACTAGCTGGTCTGGTTTTTCCGTCCTTTAATAGCACGCCTGTGCGCAGCATCTGCAGGGCATCATCGGAGACCTCACCTTCTACTTGTACCCAATATTCTTTAGGCATTTTATGTTTAGGGTCGGCAATGCGAGTCTGCAGTTGTCCAGAGTTGGTCAGCAGCACGAGTCCTTCTGAATCTTTATCTAACCTGCCGGCTGGATAAAAACCGGGTTGGTCCAGCAGGTCTGCCAGTGTAGGTCCTGGCCCCGAAAACTGACACAACACACCGTAAGGTTTGTTGAGAAGAATCAGTGCCGCCATCGGTTCTCCGAAAACGTTGTTAGCATTGACTGGATGTTAACAGATAAGCTACCCGTCGATTAGCTGGATGGCGCCTACCCAAGGACATGAAAGCTAAAATAAACCTGTTAAGATTGGATACAGATTTCTGTTAAGGCAAGATGTTGTGCTTAATGGACTGGGCAGTAAAGTCGGGTCGTTTTGCTTGTGGCTCCATCTCAATTGCGAGGCCAGCTGAGGTGCGTGATGGCCATAATGCCCCGTTAATCCTGGCCCTTTGTTTGAACCACAGTGATGGTTAAAGCGAGAAACAAGCTGAGAAATAGGCTGAGCGGTACGGCAGTAAGTTGAAGGGGTCTGGGTCGCGGTAATCTGGCAGCAAACCGATTAAATAGCCTGGCAGCATGCCGAACCAGTAAAATAGTCGCAGGCTAGGATAAAAATGTAGTAATCAATTGATTGGAAACTGTAGTATTAATCTGTTGGGAGGCGAGAGTGTAAGTTTAAATGCTTCAATTAATTTTCAATAACCGCTTTAAAAATTGAGAAATGGCAACATATAGTAAAATATGAACATGAATGTGATACAAGCAAACAATGGCGAACCGGATTCACACGAAGATCGAGGCGTGGGTGTACTTGAAGCCCCCGCTAAACCGGCGTTAAAAAAGCCTGCAATGTGGAAAGTGATCATGCTGAATGATGATTATACGCCCATGGAATTTGTGGTAGAAGTACTCCAGGTTTTTTTTGGAATGAATGGAGAAAAGGCAACCCAGATAATGCTCGCAGTGCACCAGACTGGCAAGGCAACCTGTGGGATATATACTAAGGACGTAGCGGAAACCAAGTCGACTCAAGTTAACGAGTATGCACAGGAAAATCAGCACCCCCTGGTATCAGATATAGAAGCTGTGGATTAAGTGAGGCAAAGAAGATGCTCAGTCAAGAATTAGAAGTGACTTTGAATATGGCGTTCAAGGAGGCCCGATTAAAACGACATGAGCTCATGTCTGTTGAACACCTGTTGCTGGCGCTCATGGATAATGATGCCGCAGTGTCGGTCCTGCAGGCCTGCAATACTGATTTGGAGCGCCTCCGGGAGGAACTGGTGAAGTTCATCAATGATACGACTCCGTTGATTCCCGGTGAGCAGCAAGGTCGGGATACGAAGCCAACGCTGGGTTTTCAGCGAGTGCTTCAGCGTGCCGTTTTTCATGTCCAATCTTCAGGTAAAAAGGAAGTAACCGGCGCACATGTGCTTGTGGCGATCTTTGCAGAACAGGAGAGTCATAGTGTTTACCTGTTGAAAGAGCAGGAAGTAAATCGTATTGATGTCGTCAACTTTATTGCCCATGGCGCTCGTCGAGATGGCCAGGAAGGCGCTGATGACGAACTCGAACATGAAGCTGCTGAAGATGCTGAAGAGGCCCCACCATCTCCACTGGAGGCTTTTGCTACCAACCTCAATAATCAAGCCAGAGAAGGGCTGATTGATCCCTTGGTAGGTCGCTCAGAAGAAGTGGAAAGGGTTGTACAGATCCTCTCAAGAAGGCGTAAGAATAATCCGTTGATGGTCGGTGAATCCGGCGTTGGAAAAACGGCGATAGCTGAGGGATTAGCTAAACTGATCGTCGACGGACAGGTCCCAGAGGTTATTGCAGAAAGCACGGTTTATTCGCTGGACCTGGGGGCATTGCTGGCTGGGACTAAGTACAGGGGTGATTTTGAAAAGCGTTTTAAAGGCTTATTGAACGAACTTAAGAAGTCGACTAATCAGATTCTTTTTATCGATGAAATTCATATGATTATTGGGGCAGGAGCAGCCTCCGGCGGTGTTATGGATGCTTCTAATCTTCTCAAACCACTTCTGGCATCAGGTGAAATTCGTTGTATGGGGTCAACCACTTACCAGGAATATCGTGGCATATTTGATAAAGACCGAGCTTTATCGCGGCGATTCCAGAAGGTCGATGTGGATGAGCCGAGTGTTGAGGATACCTACCTTATTTTAAAAGGGCTTAAAACCCGTTACGAAGAGCACCATCAGTTGAAATATACCGATAGAAGTCTCAAGGTGGCTGCAGAGCTTGCTCAAAAGTATATCAATGATCGATTTATGCCTGACAAGGCCATTGATGTGATAGATGAGGTGGGTGCTTTTCAGCAGTTACAACCTAGTAGCAGACGAAAGAAACAAATCAGTGTCAGCGATGTAGAAAAGATGGTCGCCAAAATAGCGCGCATCCCTTCGGCAAGTATTTCCCATACCGAAAAAGAGTCTCTGAAGGATCTGGAAACTAACCTAAAAATGGTCATTTTCGGCCAGGATGAAGCTATCGATTCCTTGGCTAGTGCTATAAAACTCACCCGGGCTGGATTACGAGAGGGCGAAAAACCGATTGGATCGTTTCTGTTTTCCGGGCCTACTGGTGTAGGTAAAACAGAGGTTTGTAAGCAACTGGCGTCGATTATGGGCGTCGAACTGGTTCGGTTTGATATGTCGGAGTATATGGAACGGCATACTGTGTCTCGTCTGATTGGAGCGCCTCCAGGCTATGTTGGTTTTGATCAGGGTGGTTTGTTGACGGAGGCTATTACCAAGCAGCCACATTGTGTCTTGTTGCTAGACGAGGTCGAAAAGGCTCATCCAGACGTGTTTAATCTGCTTCTGCAGGTTATGGATCACGGCATGTTAACGGATAACAATGGTCGTAAAGCTGATTTCAGGAATGTGATCCTGGTCATGACGACCAATGCGGGAGCCCAGGAGATGAGCAGGAGTTCCATGGGCTTCCAGCATCAGGATCATTCCACTGATGGTATGGAAATCCTGAAGAAAATGTTTACGCCGGAATTCCGAAATAGGTTGGATGGCATTATTCAATTTGAAGCCCTTAGCCGGAGTGTTGTTAAGACGGTTGTGGATAAATTTCTGGTGGGTATTCAGGTGCAGTTGGATGACAAAAAAGTTCAGCTTGAAGTCAGCGAGGAGGCCAGGAGCTGGTTGGCCGAGCATGGTTATGACGAGTTGATGGGAGCCAGGCCAATGCTGCGTCTACTTCAGAATAAAATCAAAAAGCCTTTGGCCGAGGACATTTTATTTGGCCGCCTGGCGAAAGGTGGGGTAGTGAATGTTGAAGTGGAAGACGATGACCTGGTGCTGGTAATTGAAGAATCAGTGAGCGCCTGATGCTGGGGCCGTCAGGCTGAGTCCGTATCGCGTCTTTGGTTTGGGTAGCGCTAGAGCAGGCAAGCTTTGCCTGGATGCACTATTCTCTGAAAGTGATACGACCTTTACTCAGGTCATAAGGCGTCAGTTCAACTTTCACTTTGTCGCCCGTTAGTATTTTGATGTAATTCTTGCGCATTTTTCCGGAAATATGGGCAATAATTGCGTGCCCGTTTTCCAGCTCCACTCGGAACATCGTATTTGGTAACGTATCGATGACAGTACCGGACAATTGAATTTGTTCTTCTTTAGCCATTGAGCCTCTTTTGCATGCCTTTTCAAGAGAAGTTGCGCATTGTGCACTAAATAGCCAGTCATAGCAAAATCAGCGCTATGGTTTTTCCAGCGGTTGCCATTGATTTTCAATCAAAGCTTCTAGGGGTTTGTAGTTCGTTTTGTAGTTCATTTTCTTGCAGTCTTCGATCCAGTAACCCAGGTAGACATGTTTGAGGTTTCTGCGACGGGCGATCTGTATGAGCGCCAGAATAGAAAAAACGCCCAAGGACCTGGTTTCTTGGTCCGGATCGAAAAAAGTGTAAATAGCGGACAAGGCATCAGTGAGTTGGTCGGCCACCATGATCGCGATCAGTGAGCCATCGAATCGAAATTCAATAAAAAGCGCCTCAGGACGCCCCTCTATCAGAAATCCCTGGAACTGATCTTTATCGGCAGGGTACATATCGCCGTCACGATGCCTGGAGTTGATGTATTGCTCGTAAAGGGACCAGATTTCGTCGGACTGATGAGGTGCTTTAAAACTGATAGAGAGATCCTGGTTGCGCTTCCAGACCCTGCTTTGACTGCGCCTCATCTTGAAAGTGCTTACCGGTATGCGAACGGGTACACAGGCATTACAGCCGTTACAAAAGGGTTTGTAGATATAGCGGCCGGATCGCCTGAAGCCGGCAACGGATAATTGTGAATACAGTTCGGTATCAGCCTTAACCTGAGGGTCAAGAAACAGGGTTTCTGCCGACTGACCCTGCAGATAGCTGCAGGGGTGAGCGGGTGTAGTAAAGAAACGTAAGTCGTTGAGCTTTTGCATTTGTTTCCGGGTTAAGTCCTTGTCACCATCGCGCAAGCTCTCCCGTCAGGCGGTACCAGGAGATGTCATGCTGACTGGCTTGATCCAGTTGTTGCTTGAAAATATCGCGAGATATACTGCTGCTGCCCAACGATTGTAAATGGTGATTGGGTATCTGGCAGTCAATCAGGGTTGCGCCAATTTCGTCAGCGCTACGGATTAAAAAAGCGAACGCGACTTTTGAAGCATCGCTAACTAAAGAAAACATAGACTCGCCGCAGAAGGTGCCACCTACGGAGACACCATAAAGTCCGCCAACTAGTTTACCATGCTCATAACAGGCCAGTGAATGAGCGTGACCCAGATGGTATAGCTCATGATAGGCCGTTTTCATCTCTTCGGTGATCCAGGTCCCTTCCTGCTTTGCCCTGGGTGCCTGGCAATGTTCGACAACAGCCAGGAAGTCCTTATTCCAGGCCAGGTCAAATCGGTTCTGGCGTAGAACCTTGGATAGACTGCGATTGGGCCGGTAGTGTTCGGGATAAACGACAGCGCGGACTGAGGGCGACCACCACATGATAGGCTGGCCCTGTTCATACCAGGGAAATATACCATTGCGGTAAGCAGAGAGAAGGCGCCCTATTGAAAGGTCGCCGCCGATTGCGAGTAATCCATCGGGGTTTTCGAGCGCTTGGTTGATGTCAGCAAAGACATCGATTTCTGAACTGAGTATCTGTACAGCGGTCATCGTCTTATTTCATCTCGTTAAACTTATCAGGGCTGCTTATAGCCTGGCGCTAATTACGTAATGATTGGATGGTATACCTTACCGCACCGATTTGCCTCACCGATTCCAGCAGGTCAGGGCTGCCCGCGTGGCTTAATAGGGGTGGTTTAGAGCTGTTTAATCCCAGTATCCCTGACTGAACTGCTTTGCGGTAATGGCAGCGATTGCTAGAGCGCAGCATAACCCCACTATTGTCCCTTGTTATTGCTTGATTGTCGCAATACCTTAACCGTAACTGCGGTCGAGAGAAAATAGCTGTGCTCCCGGTCGAACCCAGCCGGTCGACTGTATGGCGTAAATAAAAGTCACCCACGAGGTCGGTGTCTGATCATGCCCTGGTATGGCGTTATTTCAGTGGGAACTCGGCCAGGAACCAGTTTAGATCGGGCGCTTGCTCAAAGATTTAAGCTCTCCAGATATTTTTCAGCATCCAGGGCTGCCATACAGCCAAAGCCCGCGGATGTGACGGCCTGTCTGTAAACTTGATCGGCGACATCGCCTGCTGCGAAAATTCCCGGCACACTAGTCGCAGTAGCCAGGCCAGAGAGGCCTGACTGCACTTGAATGTATCCAGCCTTCATATTCAGCTGATCTGCGAAAATATCAGTATTTGGGGTATGCCCGATGGCGATGAATACGCCTTGCAAGTCAATCTCTTCAGGTTGCTCATCCTGCAGCTTTATGATGCGCATGCCGGTGACACCCGTATCGTCTCCTAAAACTTCATCCAGGACCGCGTCCCAGATTATATGAATGTTTTCTTTTTTTAAAACGCGCTGCTGAAGAATTTTTTCTCCCCTGAACTTGTCACGCCGATGAACCATATAGACATCAGAGGCGATGTTGGAGAGATACAAAGCTTCTTCGAGTGCAGTATTACCCCCTCCGATGACGGCGACTTTCTGCTGTCTGTAAAAGAAACCATCGCAGGTGGCGCAGGCACTGACGCCTCGGCCCTTAAAGGCTTCTTCTGAATCGAGGCCCAGGTAACGGGCAGAAGCGCCTGTGGTGATAACTGCAGCATCACAGGTGTAGGTGGCCTGATCACCAAAGAACTGGAATGGCTTTTGAGATAGGTCGCAGCGATTGATATGGTCGTAAATGATTTCTGTTTCAAACCTTTCTGCATGCTGTTGCATTCGAGTCATTAATTCAGGGCCTTGCAGTCCGGCTATATCACCCGGCCAGTTGTCTACATCGGTAGTCGTAGTGAGTTGCCCTCCAGTTTCGATTCCCGTTATCACAATCGGCTTCAAGTTTGCTCTAGCCGCATAAATTGCTGCCGTTAAACCAGCCGGGCCTGAGCCGATAATAAGTAATTTGTTATGACGGATTTCCATGTTTACCTCTTAATCTCTTGCTTCTGTTGAAACTGCTGTTGGGCGTTCAAGCCCGGTAGGTGGATTGAGACCGGGCTTGGGCTGTGCTTGACAAGACCAGGTCGAAATAGGGGATTGGTTGCAAACCTTGCTGTGACACGGTTATACGGTGAGGCAGTATAAGACAAGTTGGCAAGCAACGGTGGTATCAGATTGGCTTGATTCAGGCCTGTTCGAGTAATAGCTGAACAAATGGGTAAGTTTCTGTTTTTCCGGGACCAATCTGTTGTCCAGGCATGGGTTAATACAGCCATGCTACTCTCAATTAACTAAAGTGGGCTATGGTACTTCATTCGAAAGCCAGGTTGTAGTTGCAACTGAAAATTATAAAGTTTTGATTACAATCCTTTAGCACTCGAGATATGATCTAACGTTATGAAATTTATAGATATTCCAATCCAGGTATTGGCCCGTTGAGGGCCCGATTCTGAGCGTGGGGAGAGATTGTGGCACCATCAAAGGTTAAGAGAAGTCCCACTTCACCAGGACAGAACAGGGTCTGGGATCTGCTGTTACCTCGACTACGAGAAGGATTGATTCTAGTTGAGATCGCAATTTGTATCTATCTGGCCTGTGCGCTGCTGAGTTTTGATTCTGCCGATCCGGGATTTACCTTCACAGGCAGTAGTTCTCAGGTAAGTAATATCATGGGCTCTACGGGTGCCTGGTTCGCCGATGTAGCTTTGGCAATTTTTGGCTTCATGGCATTTGTTTTCCCGCTTATTCTGGCAGTTCACATTTTGAGAACAGCCCTGTCCAAGAATAGAACTCCTGGCTTTGACCCCGCCCTGTTCGTTGTGCAGGGTATTGGCCTGGTATTGGGTGTTATCAGCGGCGCAGCCCTCTGTCATTTACATTTTTATGGGGTAGGCCTGGATCTACGAGAAGGTAGCGGCGGATTAGTCGGGATGCAGGCAGGAGAGTTACTTGTGCCGCTGCTTAGCTATGTGGGCACCACACTTACCCTGGTTCTGTTCTTTCTCATCGGCCTGACTTTGCTTATGGACATTTCCTGGATATCGGTCTTGGATACAACGGGTAGGCTAAGTTTGCAGTTCTATGATGTCCTGCGAGATCGATGGAACCGGTTCAGAAATCATCGCCTGGAAGTGTCTAAAGCCTTAAAGACCACCAAAGCCAGGCGGGTTGCCCTCGAGAAGCATGTCGAACAGGAGCAGGCAAGAATACCCTTGGTGATTCAGTCGCCTGAAACAAAGGAACCCGAAATCAGTGCCCGTGCAGCCCGGGAAAAACAGGGTAACCTTTTCACCATGGAGACCGTGGAGGGTTTGCCGGCATTGAGCTTGCTGGATGTTAATGATAGCAGCAACCAGCGAGGCTACTCGGCGCAAGACTTGGAAGCCATGTCCAGATTGCTGGAGTTAAAGTTGCGTGATTACGGTGTTGAAGCCACTGTCGTGGCGGTATTTCCGGGACCCGTGATAACCCGTTTTGAAATTCAACCAGCGCCCGGCGTAAAAGTGAGCCGTATCTCGGGTCTCGCTAAAGACCTGGCTCGCTCGCTCGCGGTCATTAGCGTGCGCGTTGTCGAGGTAATACCGGGTAAACCCGTGGTAGGGATAGAAATCCCCAATGAAGACAGGCAGATCGTTCGACTGAGTCAGGTATTGTCCTCAAAAGCTTATGATCTGTCGCTATCACCATTGTCGTTGGCATTAGGGCATGATATTGCAGGCGAGCCTGTCGTTGTGGACCTGGCAAGGATGCCGCATTTACTCGTTGCTGGTACGACGGGGTCTGGAAAGTCAGTGGGCCTGAATGCCATGATCCTGTCGATTCTGTTTAAGTCATCGCCAGAAGATGTGCGCTTGATTATGGTCGATCCGAAAATGCTTGAACTGGCAGTTTACGAAGGCATCCCGCACTTATTGACACCGGTGGTAACCGATATGAAAGACGCTGCTAATGCGCTGCGTTGGTGTGTCGCAGAAATGGAGCGTCGCTATAAACTAATGGCATCACTGGGCGTCCGCAACATTGGTGGTTTTAATCGTAAAGTGACCGATGCGGAAAAGGCAGGCCATCCGTTAAAGGATCCGTTCTGGGAGATCGATCCGCTTTCCGAAGAAGAAACCCAGCTGGCCAGCGATCTGGAAACGCTCCCGTTTATCGTTGTTGTCATTGATGAATTTGCTGACCTGATGATGATAGTGGGTAAAAAGGTAGAAGAACTTATAGCCCGGATCGCACAGAAGGCAAGGGCGGCGGGCATCCATTTGATTCTGGCTACCCAGCGACCTTCGGTTGATGTGATTACTGGCCTAATCAAGGCTAACGTGCCAACTCGAATTGGTTTTCAGGTTTCGAGCAAGGTGGATTCGAGGACGATTCTCGATCAAGGTGGAGCCGAACAATTGCTCGGCCACGGAGATATGCTGTATATGCCAGGCGGAACACCCATCCCGGTACGAGTACACGGTGCATTTGTTGATGATGACGAAGTCCATCGAGTTGTCGAAAGCTGGAAGTCACTGGCTGAGCCTAATTATCTTGATAGTATTCTAGACACCCGAACCGATGCGGAGCTTTTACCGGGTAGTGCCGGTGGTAAAGAAGATCAGCAGGGCGAGGCAGATCCACTTTATGATGAAGCGGTTGCATTTGTAACCTCCTCCGGTCGCGTATCAATCTCCTCTGTGCAAAGGAAACTTCGTATAGGCTATAACCGAGCGGCCAGAATGGTTGAGGAAATGGAGCAGGCCGGTGTTGTCAGTCCAATGAACACCAATGGTTCGCGAGAGGTCCTGGCCCATGCCCCGCCTGATTAGTCTGTTTATAGGGTTGGTGCTGCTGGCGCTTATTCCTGGCACGGCGGCTGTAGATGGGGTCAGCCAAGAACGTCCAGCAGACTTATTAATGCACCATTTGGGTTTGATTGAGGAACTGGAAGCCTTTTATAGCCAAAAGACCGACGACGATAGGGTCAGTCAACAGCATGGCAGGTTCTGGCTCAGGCAGCCTGGTCAATTTCGCATCCAGCCAGCGGATGATATGAGCCCGCTGCTGGTTTCCGATGGGGTTGATCTATGGGAGTTTGATGCCCTGTTGGAGCAGGTTGTTGTCCAACCTGCTAGTTTGGACCCGACTGTGTCGCCTGTGTTGTTGTTAGCTGACCCTGATTTGGATCTGGAGGCTCACTACGAGGTTGCCTTCTATCGCGATGACCTGGAGGAAGTGTTCGCTCTGTCACCGCTTCGTGAGGACGCATTTTTTCGCAATTTGAGTCTGCATTTTAGGGATGGCCTACCGGTTCGGATTGGTGTGTTTGTAGTGTCTGGACAATACTTGGAAATGGACATTAAGGTCATAGAACACCCCCGTGCGTTTCCAGTTTCGTTGTTTCAATTTGATGCTCCTGATGGTGTCGACGTCATCGACTATCGCCAATGAGTTTATTCGAGCCCGAGAACCAGTTTCAGCCTTTAGCTGCGAGACTCAGGCCAGACTCGCTTGCAGATTTTGTCGGCCAGGCACATTTGCTGGCGCCCGGAAAACCGCTCAGGCAAGCCATTGAAAATGGCCAGTTACATTCAATGATCTTCTGGGGGCCTCCGGGTACCGGGAAAACTAGCCTGGCCAGGCTCCTGGCGCGATATGCGGAAGCGGAATTTGTGTCAATATCGGCTGTTCTAAGCGGCGTTAAGGAAATCAGAAATGTCGTCGCTATGGCCAAGCAGGTCGCGGGCCAGGGCCGCAAGACCATCTTATTTGTTGACGAAGTGCACCGTTTCAACAAAGGCCAGCAGGATGCTTTTCTCCCGCATGTGGAGGAGGGTACGATTATTCTAGTGGGTGCTACGACGGAAAACCCGTCTTTTGAGTTAAATAATGCACTGCTATCACGGGCTCGTGTTTATCGCTTACATTCCATTGATGAAGAGGCCATGCTCGGTCTACTGCAACGGGTTTTGCCTGGAATGGGTGAAACCGGTATCAAGGCAGATATTGGCGTACTCAAAGCGATCACGACCAGCGCGCAGGGTGATGCACGGCTGGCCCTGAACTTACTTGAGATTGCCGCTGATTCCGCTATCGACGATACCATCAAACTGGATCAACTGGGACCCATTCTCGGTGAAAGTGCGCGCCGCTTTGATCAAGGCGGGGATCTGTTCTACGAGCAGATTTCGGCCCTGCATAAAGCGGTTCGTGGTTCAGCCCCGGATGCAGCGCTTTATTGGTTCGCGCGCATGCTCGATGGTGGCTGCGATCCCCTCTATATCGCTCGCAGAGTTGTTCGTATGGCCACTGAGGATATTGGTAACGCGGACCCAAGGGCTTTACAGGTTGCCTTGAACAGTTGGGATGTGCAGCGACGCCTGGGGAGTCCTGAAGGGGAACTGGCCATTGCCCAGGCGATTGTTTACCTATCTGTGGCAGCCAAGAGCAACGCTGTTTACTTGGCTCTAAAGCAGGCAAAAGATGATGTTATTAAATTTGGGTCCCTGGAAGTTCCCATGCATCTGCGTAATGCTCCAACTCAGATGATGACAGAAATGGGCTATGGAGAAGAGTATCAGTATGCACATGATCATGAGGATGCCTTTGTTGCCGGAGAAGAGTATTTTCCTGAGCCTTTAAGTAGACGACAGTATTACTTTCCGGTTGACAGAGGTTTGGAAGTTAAGATTGGTGCCAAATTGGACTACCTTCGTAGTCAGAACGATGCCAGTAAAATGAAAAGATATATTTCAGGAGAAGAATGATCATGGAATGGCTGGCGGTTTCTCTCGGTGGTGCTTTAGGGGCTGTTTTGCGACATGCCCTGGCCTCAATGGTCACGGCCCAGTCTAAAACTGAATTCCCCCTGGGTATATTTACGGTCAACGTTGTCGGTAGCTTGCTCATGGGGGTTTTTTATGTGTTGCTGATCCAGCGGCAAATGCTGGGTGACCCTTGGCGTGATTTTGCCCTGGTCGGATTGCTGGGTGCTTTTACGACCTTTTCTACCTTCTCTATGCAGGCCTACGAACTGATCACCAACGGTCGCTGGGTAATGGCCCTGGGCTATGTGTTCGCTAGTGTTCTGGTCTGTCTGTTAGCTGTCTTTGTAGGCGTATTTCTGAGCAGGCAATTGATTAATCACTGACTTTCTTTGTTGGTTTAGGTAAGCTACTCGCGCCAAATATCAGGGTTTTAAAATGCTAGATCCAAAATTGTTAAGAACAGAGTTGAACGATGTTGCCGTGCGACTTGGAACAAAAAACTTTGATCTTGATATCAGTCAATTCGAATCGCTGGATGCTAAAAGAAAATCGGCTCAGGTGGCGGTTGAAGAACTTCAAGCAGAACGAAACAAACGATCGAAAGTGATTGGCCAGGCCAAGGCGAAAGGCCAGGATGTTGAGCCTTTGTTAGCTGAGGTTGCCGACCTTGGAGATCGTCTAGATGCGGCAAAGAGCCAGTTTGATGTGGTATCTGAGCAATTTCAAAGCCTGCTGTTGTCGATTCCCAATATTCCAGACGAAAGGGTGCCAGCAGGTAGATCTGAAACAGACAATATTGAAATCAGGCAGTGGGGAACACCACGTGAATTTAACTTTACTGCACTCGACCACGTTGATCTAGGTGAGCATGGTAATGCCATGGATTTTGAAGTGGCCGCGAAGATAACGGGTTCCCGGTTCGTTGCCTTACAGGGCGAACTTGCTCAGTTGCATCGGGCACTGACCCAGTTCATGTTGGATCTGCATGTTAATGAGCACGGCTACCAAGAGGTCTATGTACCCTACATCGTCAACGCTGAATCACTGCAGGGGACCGGTCAGTTACCTAAATTTGGTGAAGATCTATTCAAACTGGAAGGTGATAAAGACTATTACCTGATTCCGACCGCAGAAGTTCCGGTGACTAACCTGCTTCGTGATGCCATTGTTTCAGAGGAGCAGTTGCCACTTAAATTTGTCTGCCATACACCGTGTTTTCGTAGTGAAGCGGGCAGTTATGGAAGGGATACTCGGGGCATGATTCGTCAGCATCAGTTCGAAAAAGTCGAGCTCGTGCAACTACTCCGGGCGCAGGATAGCCATGCAGCCCACGAAGCCTTGACCCATCATGCTGAAGTCGTCTTACAAAAACTGGACCTGCCGTATCGCCTGGTCAATCTCTGTGGAGGCGACTTAGGGTTCGCTTCAGCAATGACCTATGATCTGGAGGTATGGTTACCCGGTCAGGCAGCTTATAGGGAAATATCTTCCTGTAGTAATTTTCTTGATTTCCAGGCCAGAAGGATGCAGGCACGATGGCGAAACAACGCAACCGGCAAGCCAGAATTACTTCATTCGCTCAACGGTTCGGGCGTAGCAGTCGGGCGTGCATTGATCGCCGTGATGGAAAATTACCAGCAGCACGGTGGTAGTATTGCTGTGCCGGCTGTATTGCAGCCTTATATGGGCGGGAAAACCCTGCTGTTTAGTGATTCCTGATGGAGTATCTGCCGCTGCATTTTAAGTTAGATGGCAGCAGGGTGCTCGTGGTTGGTGGTGGTAGCCAAGCCTCTAATAAAGCGGCGATTCTGATTAGAGCCGGGGCCCGGATACTTTTCGTAGCGCAGCAGATAAGCAGCCAGATACTTGCCTTGGGTGATGCGCATGACTATCGGACGGGCGAATTTGACCCTGCTCACCTTGACGGCGTATCCCTGGTCGTTGCAGCGACAGATAATGCCGCATTGAATGCGGCAGTAGCGGCGGCAGCCAATTTAAAAGGGACGCCAGTCAACGTCGTCGATTCTCCTGAACTCTGTACCGTTATATTTCCCGCTATTATCGATCGCAGCCCCGTGCTGGTATCCGTCGGCACCGGTGGCGCTTCTCCTGTGCTGGCTCGGAGCATCAGAGAAATGATCGAAGGTTATCTCCCGGAAGGCCTGGGAAGGTTGGGTCAGTTTTTAAGAGAAACTCGGCCTAAGCTCAAAAAACGTTTCTCTGATATACGGTTACGCCGTAAAGCAGTTGAGAAGTTTATGGTCGGCCCTGGCCAGGAACTCGCCCAACAAGGTGATTATGCGGCTGCTGAGAGATATTTGTACGATCCTGAGAATGGGGTGATTAGCGGAGAGGTCTATCTCGTTGGGGCCGGACCAGGGGACCCTGATTTATTGACTCTGAAGGCGCTTCAACTGATGCAGAAAGCGGATGTAATCCTTTATGACAACCTTGTTTCTGAGGCTATTCTCAGTCGCGCACGTCGGGATGCGCAATACGAATTTGTCGGTAAACGCAGTGGTTATCTGTCGGCAAGTCAGGAATCGATTAATGCGCTGCTGGTTCGTCTGGCAAAGTCCGGTAAATGTGTGTTGCGCTTAAAAGGGGGTGATCCCTTTATCTTTGGCCGAGGCGGTGAAGAACTTGAACAGCTCATTGAAGCCGGTATTCCCTTCCAGGTCATCCCGGGTATAACGGCGGCATCAGGTTGTGCAGCTTACGCGGGTATACCATTGACTCATCGCGATTATGCCCAGTCGGTCCGATTCATTACAGGGCATCCTAAAAACAGTAAGGTACAATTGCCGTGGCATGAGTTTGTATCGCCTGGTCAGACCCTGGTATTTTATATGGGTTTGGCAGGACTCCCTGATATCTGTAAGAAGCTTATCGCTCATGGCCAATCGCCTGAAACGCCGGTAGCGGTGATATCAAAAGGGACAACGCCGGAACAGAAAATGGTTACCGGGTCTCTTGGCAACATTGCTGAAAGGGTTCTAAAGGCGCAGCTGGTTTCACCTACTCTGATTATCGTGGGTCAGGTAGTGTCCGCCCCAAGTCGATTACAGGGTGTTGTTCAGTAACGCTTGTTGTTCAGTCACAGTCGGTGGGTTTAGGTAAGCCGGAAACCTGGGCGAGCACTCTTCTGGCTCGACCACCAAACAGTTGCATTAGATAAATACTAGAAGCTTGTTTGCCCAGGGACTGTTTAAGCAGGCCAATGGTGACCCTCGATGTGGGTGATAAACCATATTTTTCAAAATAGCTGCGGACCAGGGTGATCACATGCCAATGCGCTGCGGTCAGCGTAATGTCATAGTCATCGGCAATAGCTTGGGCGGTTTTCTCATTCCAGTCATCGAGTCTGGTTAGAAATCCTTCCGCATCCCGTAAGGCGGTCATGGCTTAATACCAGCTGAGATGATTGTCTGCTTCGGTACACATCTGCACCCAATCGTGGTAGCCGATTAGTTCAACTGATTCTGCAGGCTGTATGCCGCGTAAGTCACAGTCTTGTTGCAGCGCCATGAGCCGCCGGCAATCAAATTCCATCAAGTTGTCAATGCAGCAGTAGACGCCATCTTCTATAAACAGGACATTGTCATCCTTGTTGATTCTATGATTGAACTTGAGGAGTGCCTCAGGGCTGTTGAATGTGTGTAAAAGTATCATAGATTCAAGACCTTATCGAAGCTTCGGATCAACTCATCAGTTTCTGATGGCGACAGGGCAATGGGTTCTATAATAAGTTGTTTGCTATCCAGGGACCATTTTTCCATATCAGTTGATTCACAGTAGTACTTGTCGATGCCGTAATCAGGCAGAGCAGCGTAGCCTCGAGTGAAGACTTTGACTTTTGAGTCGGTGGCTTGTTGTCCAGGTAGTAACTGCAGCAAACCTTCTCCGAGAAATAACACGCTGCACTGACTGAAGGCCGAGGCGGCCAGAATGACATCGAAGTTTTCCCGTGCATCGATAGAACGGTAGGGTTTCTTGCTTATCAGGACCAGTAATTTGTCCATTTCAGGATCCGAATGTCACAGTGCGATCGCTGACCAAGGTACCCTCTATCAGTTGTCCGAGCCCCCCGAGAATGAAACCGGGCAGGATGGAACTGGCGGGCTTGCCATAGCGTTGTGCTTCACTGTCATCGAAAATGCCGCGTCGACTGGCTGAGGCAATACAGGCGACCAGTTCTATGTTGTTTTCGTTGCCGAAATGCTGCCACAACTGAGCGATAGAAGGTTCGTCCTGGGGTGGTTCAGCCAGTGCATTAGCGACCAGCACGCCACCATGATAAAAAAATACCCGGTGGATTTCATGTCCGGCAGTGAGTACTGCATCGGCGAATCGATAGGCACTGATAGGGGCGGGGCAGTGATTGGGATCGCCAAGTACAGCCAGCATGAATTTCATCAGTGCTCAATTCCTAGAGTCTGGCCAGTATCAAATACAGGCCACTGCCTTGCATTCAGCCCAGACTCGTGGTGACTGGGTTTTTCGGTTCGCTAGCGATTAGTCGTTAGCGAAGCCGAATATTGCCAGCAAGTGAATAAACAGGTTGTAGATACTCAGATAAAGGCTAACAGTCGCCCTGACATAGTTGGTTTCACCGCCGTGAAGTATTCGGCTGGTATCAAACATGATCAAACCAGACATCAGGAAAACCACCATGGAGGAAATAGCCATGTGGAATCCAGAAATATGGTAGCCCATAAGACTGGCGATCAGATTGAAAACGATGGCACCAATAACAACCCATAGACCAACCATGAGGAAGCCGCCCATAAAGGAGAAATCCTTTTTGGAAATCAGGGTGTAACCGGATAAAGACAGGAAGATAGCACCTGTTGTTGACAGTGCCTGAAAGATATGGAATGAACCTGATGCCGAGCTCATGATATAGCTATTCAACATTGGCCCAAGGGCAAAACCCATCAGGCCGGTAAAGGCAAATACCCAATAAAGTGCTTTTGCGCTGTTAGCGACTTTGTTAAGGAAAAACAACATGCCAAAGCCGCCGAGCATACACATGAGTGCAACCATGTGAGGCGGATTAAGCATCATCGATGTAACGGCCGCAAAGGCGCTCCAGATGAGAGTTATGGCCAGCAGCGTGTAAGTCTGGCGAAGAACTTTATGTCCTGAAATAGTGCTCGTTGTGCCTGTTTGTTTTCCATACCGTACTGTTGAGGCCGTTTGTTTACCAAACTGTGCATCTGCCATAAGAATTCTCCTGCATATTAAATCTTGACCATTGAGTAGCCAATTGTAAGGCCTATGGCGACTAAATCAATAGGAAGGACTCTGTCTTCTGGTTTGGTAGGGCTACCGATCGCCTTCGGTGTGACCGTGATTCTCTTCAATGCGGGTATGGCCAGTGTCACCATACCACTGTAAGTGCACTGCAAGGGGCTGCTGATTGTCAAACTATACGTTAGAAGGACGCAAATACAAAAGTTTACCGAACAGCAAAGATAAACAATTACTGGATCATAAACCGAATAATTAACCCAGAAAAACTTAGAAAGACCTAGGCAAAACCTAACAAAAACCTAAAAAAACCCTAAAAAAACCTAAAGAAACCCTAAAAAAACCTAGAAACACCTAAAAATCCTTAAATCGAAATTGAAAACAGGCTAACCAGACGCCTAAACAGAACGGTTAAATAGACGCAGGCAAGGCCTTTGAGTTAACT
>Ga0206679_10000292_pt1 | contig 41703 bp, 28 predicted proteins | sample M110012015metaG_FD_155464 | JGI IMG/M metagenome (GOLD analysis project Ga0206679, IMG submission 155464) | Ammonia-oxidizing marine archaeal communities from Monterey Bay, California, United States - M1 100m 12015 | ecosystem: Environmental > Aquatic > Marine > Intertidal zone | place: USA...
TGAAAATGGTATCTGCAGCTAAGCTTAAAAGAGCGCAAGATGCAATTATTCAAATGCGACCTTATGCAAATAAGTTGACCGAATTATTAGAGAATTTAAGTGCTAGTTTAGATAGTTCTGATGGAGGTGTTTATGCACAAGAGCGTGAAATTAAAAAGGTGCTTTTAGTAACGGTTACTTCTAATAGAGGTTTGTGTGGTGGTTTTAATGCATATATTATTAAAAGAGCAAAAGCCTTAATGAATGAGGAATATGCTAATGCTGATGTAAGCGTTCTTTCAATAGGTAAAAAATCTTCTGAACACTTTACTAAAAATGGTTTTAATGTGGCAAGTACACATGATGCTTTGTTTGGTGATTTAACTTTTGACAATGTAGCTAAGGTTGCTGAAGGGATTATGGAGCAGTTTGTTGCAGGGGATTATGATAAAGTAGTATTGGTTTATAATCAGTTTAAAAATGCAGCTACTCAAATTATTATGGCTGAAAACTTTTTACCAGTTCAAGCGGCTGAAAATGAAGGTTCGGTTTCAGGAGATTATATTTTTGAACCTACTAAACAAGAAATTGTTGAGCAGTTGATTCCAAAATCATTGAAAACACAATTGTTTAAAGCAGTTTTAGACTCTCATGCTGCTGAACATGGTGCAAGGATGACGGCAATGCATAAGGCTACTGATAATGCATCTGAATTGAAAAAAGAATTGACTTTAACGTATAACAAAGCAAGGCAAGCTGCAATTACTGGAGAAATCCTAGAAATTGTTGGTGGTGCTGAAGCATTAAACGGATAAATAATTCTTAAATAGGATTGTTAAAAACCCTCTTCCTTGGAAGAGGGTTTTTTTATTTCATCTCAACTGAATATTCTATATTTGTAAAAACTAATAACCATGAATTACGATAATATATTAAGCGAGAATAAAGAGGGTGTTTGCTATATCACCATCAATCGTCCAAAACAGTTAAATGCTTTAAATAGCGCTACTATTACTGAGTTGAATAAAGCCATAACTACTGCTGACAATGATAAATCGATAAGGTGCATTATTCTAACGGGTGCTGACAATAAGGCATTTGTAGCAGGCGCTGACATTAAAGAGTTTGCAGCATTTGATAAAAAAGCGGGAGAAAACTTAGCTAGAAAAGGACAAGAACAATTATTTGATTTATTAGAAAACGCTTCTACCCCATCTATTGCTGCCGTTAATGGTTTTGCGCTTGGTGGTGGATTGGAGCTAGCAATGGCTTGTCATATTCGTTTAGCATCAGATAATGCTAAAATGGGACTCCCTGAGGTTTCTTTGGGCGTTATCCCAGGGTATGGAGGAACACAAAGATTAGCGAGCTTAGTAGGAAAAGGGAAGGCTATGGAGATGATTACAACTGCAGGTATGTTGTCGGCTGATCAGGCGAAAGAATGGGGCTTAGTAAATCATATTTGTACACAAGAGGAATTAATTCCTATGGCAGAAAAGTTGGCTTTAAAAATGAAACGCAACTCACCAATGGCTATAGCTAAAGCAATAAAATCGGTTAATGCTGGTTTTACTGATGGTGTAAATGGTTTTGAGGTTGAAATATCAGAATTTGGCTCTTGTTTTGAAACACCAGAATTTATTGAAGGAACTACTGCATTTATGGAAAAAAGAAAAGCAAAATTTTAATTGAATCCACTTAAAAAATTACTGAGTCAAACCGCAATTTATGGTTTGAGTAGTGTGATTGGAAGGTTATTGAATTACCTTTTAGTCCCTCTTTATACTCGTTATTTTTTACCAGCTGAATATGGTGTAGTAACCGAGTTATATGCTTATGTTGCTTTTCTAGTTATTGTACTTACTTATGGGTTGGAAACTGCCTTTTTCCGTTTTTCTAAAAAGAATAATGATATAAAGGTTGTTTATAGTACAGCACTAATATCCTTAATTGTTTCTTCAGTTATTTTTGTGGTATTGATGTTTGTTTTCTCTTCTTCAATTGCAAGTTGGATGGGCTATGCAGGGCATACCGAATACATTGAATGGTTTGCAATAATAATTGCTTTAGATGCAGTTGCGTCTATCTCTTTTGCTAGATTAAGAGAGCAAGAAAAAGCGATACGCTTTGCTTTGGTTCGCTTGGTAAATATTTTTATAAATATTGGATTAAACTTATATTTTATAGTCTATCAAGAATTTGGAATAGAGTATATTTTTATTGCCAACTTAATTGCTTCAATAGTTACTTTAGTAGTGCTTTTCCCAGAGATGATAAATTCATCTTGGAGATTTGATAAAGTACTTTGGAAAAAAATGATGATTTATGCTTTACCCCTACTTATTGCAGGTTTAGCTGGAATGACTAACGAAACGATTGATAGAATTTTATTAAAACACTTATTACCAAATACTGAAATAGCCGCTTCTGAGCTTGGCTTGTATGGTGCTTTTTACAAGCTATCAATTATAATGACGCTCTTTATTCAAACCTTTAGGTTTGCGGCAGAACCCTTCTTTTTTGCACAAGAAAAAGAGGGTGGTAGTAGAAAAATATATGCTGATGTAATGAAATATTTCACCATCATTATGGCGGTTATATTTTTAGGAGTTACTATTTTCTATGATATTATAAAAGGCTTTTTAGGAAGTGAGTATCATGATGAAAGAGGATTTTTAGTTGTGTCAATCTTGTTGTTAGCCAATCTGTTTTTAGGAATTTATTATAACCTTTCCATTTGGTACAAGCTTACTGAAAAAACAAAATATGGCGCTTATCTGTCTGTTTTTGGAGCTATTATTACTCTTGCCCTTAACTTTATGCTTATCCCTATTATTGGCTTTGTTGGTTCGGCTTGGGCTACTTTAGTTTGCTATTTTAGCATGACGGTTGCCTCCTATTATTTAGGAAAAAGACATTTTCCTATTCCTTATCAAGTGGGGAGAATTGGCCTATACCTTTTAGGTATGTTAGGTATTTATTTCTTACTCAATTTTTTAGAATCGAATATGTGGTTTAACTCTTTATATTTAGTTGGATTTATCATTTTGATATTTGTATTAGAAAAACGGAATAAAACAGTAATTTCAAACCCTAAATAATTGAATTTAATATGAAGATAAAAATTGTAAATAAATCACAGCACGATTCTCCAGTATACGCAACTTCACAGTCGGCAGGGTTGGATTTAAGAGCTAATTTAACAGAGTCAATTACCTTAAAGCCACTAGGAAGAACTTTGGTAAAAACAGGCTTATTTATTGAACTTCCTGAAGGATATGAAGCGCAAGTACGTCCTAGAAGTGGGTTGGCGTATAAAAAAGGAATTACAGTACTTAATTCTCCAGGGACTATTGATGCTGATTATAGAGGAGAAATAGGCGTAATTTTAGTCAATCTTTCGAATGAAGAATTCATTATTGAAAATGGCGAAAGAGTAGCACAAATGGTAATTGCAAAACACGAACAAGCAAATTGGATTGAGGTTGAAACGTTAGAAGTTTCAGAAAGAGGTGCTGGAGGTTTTGGTAGTACAGGTGTAAAATAAAGGATGAAAAAGGGAATAATAATTTTATTATGTTTGATGAGTGTGCAAACTTTTGCACAGTGGAAATCCTATTATCCAGAGGAAAAAAGCAAGAAGAAAAAGTCTGTTAAGCAAGAGGTTGATAAAGATAATTTCATGTACAACACTCATTTGTTTGGGGCTTTAAAAGCAAAATCTTTAGAAAACTTTGAAGAGGCTTTAAAGCAGTTTCAAAAATGCATAAAGCTAAACGATAAGCAGGCTGTTCCTTTTTATGAATCAGCATTGATTAACAAAAATCAAGGGAATTTAGAGTTGGCTGAGGAGCAAATAAAAATAGCGACTACACTAGAAGAAAACAATAGGTGGTATCAGTTGGCTTATGCTGAAATACTATTCAGTAATCAGGATTTTAAATCAGCTGCTGTTCAGTATAAAAAACTATTACTTAGCGAGCCTGGAAATGAAGATATCTACTACATGTTGGCCGACACTTATATTTATAATAATGACTTTTTGAAGGCTATTGCTGTATATGATGATCTAGAAGAAAATAAAGGGGTTAATAAAATGATTTCAATGCAGAAGCACAAGCTGTATATGGAGTTGCAAAAAAAGAAAAATGCAATAAAAGAATTGGTAAATTTATTGGCTAAATTCCCCAATGATATTGAGGCTTTGGAAATTTTATCAGAAGTATATTTGTTGAATGACGAAAAAGATAAGGCTTTTGAAATCTTTAAAAAACTAGCAATTATTGCTCCGAATAATGGAAGAATACACTTAACCTTAGCGGACTATTATCGTGAGCAAGGGGATAACATAAAGTCCTTTGAAGAGTTGAAATTGGCTTTTAAAAGCACAAAATTAGGAGTTGATATTAAAGTGCGAATTTTGGTTTCGTATTTTCAGCTGCTTGCTGTAAATGACATTATGCGAGAGCAGGCTTATGCATTGGCAAAATTACTAATTGAGGCTCATCCAGTAGAAGTAAAACCCCATGCTGTTTATGCCGATATACTCTACACAGATAATCGCTTTGAGGAAGCTAAAGAGCAGTATTTAGTTGTTTTGGAAAAGGATAAAACGAAAAGCCAAGTATGGAGCCAAGTTTTATTTATTCAAGCTGAACAAAATGATTTTGAAGGGATGCTTAAAACGAGTGATGAGGCTTTGACTTACTTTTCAACCGATCCGTTATTTTATTATTTCAATGGCGTTTCTAACAAACGGTTTAAGCATTATCCTGAAGCAATTTCAGCATTGGAAATGGGGATTGAATTCATCATTGACAATGATATGTTATTGTTAGAATTTTACTCTTCATTAGCCGACTTGCATCATGCAACAGGAGATGATAATCTTTCCGATTCCTTGTATGAAAAAGTATTAAGCATGGATGCTGAAAATGTGTTGGTGCTTAACAATTATGCATACTACCTTTCTGTGCGAAAAATCAAGTTAGAAAGAGCAAAAGAAATGTCAGTGAAGTGCAATGAGTTGGAAAAGGATAATGGCACCTATCAGGATACTTATGCTTGGATTTTGTATGAACTTAAGGAGTATGTAAAGGCAAAAGAATGGATGTTAAAAGCACTAACGAATGGTGGGGATAAAAGTGCTGTTGTGGTAGAACATTATGGCGACATTCTATATCAATTAGGAGATGTTGAGAGTGCAATTTCCCAATGGAAAAAAGCAAAAGAATTAGGAGAGGCAAGCAAATTTTTGAATCAGAAAATAGAAGAAGGGAAGCTTTATGAATAAGTTATTGTCATATTTTTTTTTAATTCTTATCCTAAGCTCTTGCACAACTAAGGTACGAGAGATTGATTATTCTAAAGCGCCAAAAAATGCAAAGGAATTAATTGCAAGAGTGAACTCAAAAAATAAAATTCCTGAATGGCTAGCCTTAAAAGGAAAGGTAAATCTGATTAAGGACGAGAGGGATGTAACCTTAAATATCAATATTAAATTCAGAAAGGATAGTATTGTTTGGGCCTCTATTAGCGCTCCGTTTGGCATTGAATTATTCAGGACTATGCTTACTAAGGATTCGGTATATTATATCAATTGGACGAATAAAACCTATTTTAAAAAGCCAATTTCACACATTTCAACTTTTTTAAAAGCGGATATTTCATTTAAGGAAATTCAAGAAATGATAACGGCTAACCCTAGCATTTTGAAAAAAGCATATAAATTTAATTTAGTTGAAGATACATTTGAATTGAGGGATAAGCAGGCTACCTATAAAGTGTCTACTGATTTGTATAGAATATTAAATGCAAGTATTCTTGGTGGGGATAATGAATTAATTTATGAGTTTTCGGACTTTACAGATGAGGCTGAATTTATTTTCCCAAAGGAGTTTAAGCTAAAAGTAAAGTCAGTTGAAAACTTTGAAGTAGCATTAACTTACTCCAAAATAGTTTTTAATGAAAAACAAAAACTGCATTTTAAAATACCAAGTTCCTATGTTGAGGCTAAATAAATACACCCTTTTCTTTATTGGGGTTTTGCTAAGTTTCTCAGCTTTTTCTCAAACTAAGGAAGAGCTTAAAAAACAAAAATCGAGCATTGAGAAGGAAATTAGTTATACCACTGATTTATTAAATAAGACCAAGGCTAACAAAACTAAATCTTTAAGTTATTTGAAGGTGTTGGATAAGCAAATCAACAATAAAGAGCGCTTATTGCAGACTTTGAATATTGAGATAAGTTTGTTGAATAAGCAAATTCGAAAAACAGAGAAATCCATTATTAATACTGGGCAATCCATTGTTGCTGAGCAGGATAATTTGCAGCTGCTAAAAAGTGAATATGCAAAGATGATTTTTGCATGCTTTAAGAAGAAGGGTAATCGTAATGATTTGATATTTATTATTTCTGCTGAAGATTTTAATCAGGCGTACAAGCGCATAATTTACTTGAAACAATATGCCTCTTTTCGAAAAAATCAAGCCGAAAAGATTACTGAAAGCCAAAAGGAATTAGAAAGAAAAAAAATTGATTTAAATGCTCAGAAAAAGCAACTTATCTCAGAGTCAGCATCAAAAAAAGAATTAGTTGGGGCTAAGAAAAATGAGTTAAATACGATTAGCGATACTAAGCAGGAAAAACAAGCGCTAGTTAATAAGTTAAGCAAGTCCGAAAGGTTGTTCAAAAAACAATTGAAAGCCAAACAAAAGAGAGCAAAAGCCCTGGATGATGAAATTCGTAAGATAATTGAAGAAGAAATTCGCAAAGCTAGAGAGGAAGCGGAAAAGAAAAATAAAGGATTTTCGTTAACTCCTGAAGCAATGGCTTTATCGTCAGAATTTAATAATAATAAAGGAAAACTTCCTTGGCCTTTAGCAAAAGGTGTAATTGTGCAGGGGTATGGCAAGCAAAAGCATGCTGTTTTTGCTGGGATAGAAACATTTAATAACGGAATTGATATTGCGACAGATAAAAATACGAATGTAAGGGCTATTTTTGACGGTACTGTTAGTAGAATATTTTTTATTAAGGGTGAGGGAAAAGCAATTTTAATGAATCATGGTGAGTATTTTAGTGTGTATTCAGGGTTGAAAGAGGTAAGTGTAAAAGTGGGTGATAAACTACTTGCTAAGGAGAAAATTGGGGTTGTATTTACCCAAGAAATGGAAGAAAAAACAGAATTGCATTTTGAAATTTGGAAGGGTTATGATAAACACGACCCATCTAAATGGTTATATAAGGCCTATTAAATCAAAATGCATAAATTTGCATATTCATTTTAACAATTAAAATTATGACATCAGCAATATTATTAATGATCGGCCCTTGGCAAATTGTACTTATTGTTTTGGTTTTTTTATTAATGTTTGGAGGTAAAAAAATTCCAGAATTAATGAAGGGGCTAGGAAAAGGTATGAAAGAATTCAAGGAGGCAACTAAGGACTTGAAAGAAGATAATAAAGAAGATTAATACCTTTAAGCATTGACAAATTTCAGATCCTTTGATGAGGTGCAAAACGCACTTTCATCCGCAACTACTAATTGCGTAGAAATTACTCGTTCCTACCTTAACGCTATTACTAAAAATCAGCATTTAAATGCTTTTGTTGAGGTGTATACTGTTGAGGCATTGCGACAAGCTTTAGTAGTTGATGAAAAGCTAAAAAAGGGTACTGCAGGTAAGTTGGCAGGAATGGTTATTGGCATTAAAGATAACCTATGTTATAAAAACCATAAAGTATCTGCTGCATCCAAAATTTTAGAAGGTTTTGAATCTTTATTTAGTGCAACTGTTATTGACAGGTTATTAGCTGAAGATGCAATAATTATTGGTCGTTTAAATTGTGATGAATTTGCAATGGGTTCGGCTAATGAAAATACAATTTACGGTACCGTAAAAAACCCAATAGACAACACAAAAGTAGCTGGAGGAAGTTCAGGAGGGTCAGCAGCAGCAGTAGCAGCAGGGCTTTGTTTGGCAGCATTAGGAAGTGATACTGGAGGGTCAATTAGGCAGCCAGCAGCATTTTGCGGTATTGTTGGTTTAAAGCCTACTTATGCACGTGTTTCCCGTTATGGATTAATTGCTTATGCCTCTTCATTCGACCAAATAGGACCCTTAACAAATACTGTTGATGATGCTGCATTATTATTAGAGGTAATTGCGGGTGCGGATGAGTTTGATAGTACAGTTTCCACAAGAAAAGTTGATGAGTATTCCAAAGCAAGAATGGACAATAAGCCTAAGCGAATTGCCTACATAAAAGAATGCTTGGAAAGTAAAGGGTTGGATCCAGAGATAAAGCAATTAATAGAAACTAAAATTGCTGAATTGAAAGAACAAGGGCATGTTGTTGAGCCTATTTCTTTTCCTTATTTGGATTATTTAGTGCCTACTTACTATGTAATTACCACAGCTGAGGCCTCTTCTAATCTTGCTCGTTTTGATGGTGTACATTACGGATATAGAAGTGAAAGCATTACTGATTTAGAAGGTACTTATATCAATAGTAGGACAGAAGGATTTGGTGAAGAAGTAAAAAGAAGAATTATGTTAGGAACCTTTGTGTTGAGTGCAGGATATCATGATGCTTACTTTACCAAGGCACAAAAAATAAGACGACTAATTCAAGATAAAACCAATGAGATGTTTGAGGATTATGATTTTGTAATCTCTCCAACAACTCCTCATACTCCTTTTGCAATAGGCACAAAACATATCGACCCAACTATTATGTATTTGGAGGACATTTTTACGGCACAAGCAAATCTTGCCGGTAACCCAGCTATTTCAATTCCTTTAGGGAAGCATTCGAATGGTCTTCCTATCGGATTACATTTAATGGCGGATAATTTTAAAGAGGCAGATTTATTAGGATTTTCGAGATACTTAAGTAAAAAAGTATAATCACTATCTTTGTACTATGAAGCAACTTCTTTTTATAGTATTTCTTTTTTTTTCATGTAGTATTTTTTCACAAAACAATTTGCCTTATAAGGTAGGTGAGTATGCTGCCTATAAAGTTTCTTTTGGCCCAATTTGGGTGGGTTATGCCGATTTGGAAATTACAGAAATCACAAATCTAAACGATAAGCCAAGTTTTCATGTTATTGGTAAAGGAAAAACAGCTCCTTTTTTTGATTGGTTTTTTAAGGTGCGTGATGTTTATGAAACTTTTATTGACACCTCTACTCTACTCCCAATTGAGTTTAATAGAGCAGTAAATGAGGGTGGATATTTAATTAATCAGCAATATAGGTTTAGCCATAAGGACAGTACTGTGTTAACGCAAGACAGCTCATTTTTTATCCCCACTAATGCCCAAGATATGCTTTCGGCATTATTTTATGCCCGAACTTTTAAGAAGGAAAACATACTTGATGGAAATTCTTTTTATGTTCCTATTTTTATGGATGATGAAAATTATTATTTGGAAATAAAATACTTGCAGAATGAAATTGTAGATACAAAATGGGGTAAAGTAGATTGCATGGTTTTCCAACCAAAAATGCAAGAAGGTAGAGTTTTTGAAGATGGAGAAGAAATGAAAATTTGGATATCGGATGATGCTAATCATCTGTTGTTAAGGGTGGAAACTAAGGTGTGGGCAGGTGCAATAAAAGCAGTGTTGGACGACTATAAAGAATTGAAATATCCATTGTTAATTATTGAAGAATAATTATCATTACAGAATAACTTAAAGAAGTAAATTAGCGGTATGAAAAAATGGTTTGGAATACTAGTAATGGGGACTGCATTACTGTTTATGTTAAAGAACATAAATAAAGGTAAAGAGGAGGCTGAAAAGATAGAAGTTGTTCAAGAAGTTATAGAGCCTTCTTATGAATACAATATTCTTTTAGACTCTTTTCATGTTACAAAGGGTATTGTTAAAAGTGGTCAGACAATGGGAGAGATTTTATATTTGAATCATATTGATCATCCAGAAATTAATTCAATCGTAAAAAAATCCAAGGGCATTTTTGATGTAAGGCGGGTGAATGCAGGTAAAAAATATACAGTTGTTTGTGCTGCTGATTCAACTGAAAAGGCTCAATATTTTATTTATGAGATTGATGCAACAAACTATGTTGTGTTTGACTTAAGAGGAGAGATTGAAGTTTACAAAGGAAAAAAACCGGTAACTGTAAAATTAAAAACTGCTACAGGAACAATAAAATCTTCTTTATGGATGACAATGGAAGAGCAAAAACTAAGCCCTAAATTAACAGCTGAACTTTCAACCATTTACGCTTGGACAATTGACTTTTTTAAGATTCAGAAAGGAGATGGTTTTAGGGTGTATTATGAAGATAAATATATTGATGGTGAGTACATTGGTATCGGTAGGATTTTAGCGGCAGAGTTCACTCATAAAGGACAAGATTTTTATTCGTTTTACTATAAAGAAAATGAGAATTTTGGCGATTATTATGATGATGAAGGGAAAACCTTGAGAAAGGCATTTTTAATGGCGCCAGTAGACTATAAGCGTATTTCTTCCCGCTATAGCAAAAGAAGAAAACATCCTGTAACAGGAAGATGGAAAGGCCATTTTGGAACGGATTATGCAGCTGAAAGAGGAACACCTATTTGGTCAACAGCAAATGGAACAATTATTGCTGCAAGCTACACCAAAAACAATGGTAATTACGTAAAGGTAAGGCATAACGGCACCTACACAACTCAGTATTTACACATGTCAAAAATAAAACCTGGGATACGAAAAGGCGTATATGTAAAGCAAGGTGAGATTATCGGTTATGTTGGGAGTACTGGTTTAGCAACTGGTCCTCATGTTTGTTATCGTTTTTGGAAACATGGAAAACAGGTTGATCCTTTTAAACAAAAACTACCGCCTGGCGACCCTATCAAAAAAGAAAACAGGGAGGCTTACATGTTAGCAAAAGATAGTTTAATGCAAATTTTGATGAATTAAAAATGCAATGAAGCCTGAAAAAAGCATATTAAAGCAGCTACTTACCCTCCTCTTTGTTATGTCCTTTTTTTTGGCAAATGCACAAAATCCTTTTATTGAAAATAAAGGACAATATCCAAAACAGGTAATATCCAAAACCAATCTCCCATCTGGGGCTTTATTTATTGAAGGGGCTAAACTTACTTATGCTTTTTATGATGGCAAGCAGTTAGCCAATATCCATGACGGATTAACCACTAGTAACCGTGTAGATGCACATGCCTATTCTGTTTCATTTTTGAATGCAAATTCAGATATTGCCACCATACTGGAAGGTGAAAGTCAATTTTTTGAGAATTATTATCTAGGTGATAAATCGATTTGGGCTTCAGGTGTTAAATCCTACAGGAAGCAGCTTCAAAAAAATATTTATGAAGGGATTGATTTGCATTTTTATGTAAATGAGGATAAGTTAAAATACGAATTGCACCTTGCTAAAAATAGCAATGAAAAAGCAATTAAATTGCGCTATGATGGAGCAAGTAACCTTACTATTGATAACGGAAACTTGCGTGTAAAAACATCTGTAAATAGCACACTTGAATACCAACCTTACGCTTACCAAATTATAAATGACATTGAAGTTGAGGTAGTATGCAATTATCGTTTAAAAAGGAATATTCTGTTCTTTGAGTTCCCAAATGATTACAATAGAAATTATCCTTTAGTGATTGACCCTATCTTGGAATTCTCCACTTATTCAGGCTCAACTTCTGATAATTTTGGGTATACGGCTACCTATGATAATTTTGGGTTTCTGTATAGTGGAAGCACCTCTTTTGGAGTAGGATACCCTACTACCTTAGGGGTTTATCAGCTTAATTATGCTAATGCTGCTGGAGGTACTGATGTTGCGATTACTAAGTACGATACTAGCGGAACAACAAGAATTTATTCTACTTATTTGGGCGGAGAAAAAGATGAGTTACCCCATAGTATGATCGTGAATAGTGCAAATGAATTATTCATTTTTGGAACTACTGGTTCGGCTGATTTTCCGACTACTTCATCAGCTTATGATAGTACTTTTAATGGCGGTCCAGCTTTTTCCCCTTCAGGAATTGGAGTTAGTTTCCCTAATGGGTCGGATATCTTTGTATCACGATTAAGTACTGATGGGGGAAGCTTATTGGCATCCACTTTTTTGGGAGCTACCGATAATGATGGGCTGAATACAGCTTCTAGATTGAAATTCAATTATGCGGATGAGGTAAGGGGAGAAATTGATATTGATAAAAACAATAATATCTATATTGCTACTTGTACTCAGTCTGGCGATTTTCCAATTATTGCTGGTTTTCAAAATACAAATAACGGAGGACAAGAGGGTTGTATTGTTAAGATGGACAATCAGCTTACTTCTATCATTTGGAGCTCTTATCTAGGAGGGTATGGTGATGATGGAATCTATTCCTTAGCTTTGGATAAAAATGATAATATTTATGTGACGGGAGGAACAACATCTGCTGATTTTCCGATAACTGCCAATGCTTATCAAACCCTGCATCAGGATTCGGTAATGGCGGATGCATTTATAAGCTTAATTAATTCTGAAGGCACACAATTGCTTTCCTCCTCTTATTATGGAACGGAAGAGTATGATCAATCATATTTTGTAGAAATTGGAAGTACGGATGCAGTTTATTTATTTGGACAAACCAAAGCAAGCGCTTCAACTTTAGTGCAGAATGCGACTTATTTTCAAAGTGGAGCAGGGCAGTTTATTGCGGTATTTACTGATGATTTATCGACTGTTTTACGTGCAACAGTTGTGGGTACAGGAAAGGGGACACCTGATATTTCTCCAACTGCCTTTTTGGTAGATGTTTGCGATAAGATTTACCTTTCTGGCTGGGGTTCTGCCACAGGAGGAGGACCATTGTCAACCCTTAATTTACCGGTAACTACTCCTGCATTTCAAACGACAACTGATGGGAACGACTTTTATTTAATGGTGGTTGATGACGCCTTAAGCAGTTTGGTTTATGCTACTTATTTTGGAGGTAGCCAAAGTGCAGAGCATGTTGATGGAGGTACGAGTCGCTTTGATAAAAAAGGAATTATTTATCAATCTGTTTGTGCGGGTTGTGGTGGTAATTCCGATTTCCCAATAGAACCAAATCCAGGAGCCGTTTCGGTAACCAATAACAGCCCAAATTGTAATAATGGGGTGTTTAAATTTAACTTTGATTTCCCTATGGTTATTGCTGACTTTAATGCTGACTGGGTGGGCTGTGATACAGCTGTTAGTTTTCAAAATTTAAGTAGTTCCAATTCACCTATTGTTTATCAGTGGGATTTTGGAGATGCTACAACTTCCGTTCTGGAAGATCCAATCCATAATTACAATCAAGCAGGGAATTATACCGTTACTTTAATTGCCACTGCTCCTGGGGCTTGTAATGTTTCGGACACGATAAGAAAGCAGGTATATATCTTAGCCAACTCATCTGACACAATTACCAGTATTGTAAAATGTGAAGAAGATCAAATTCAAATTGGATTACTGCCGGTAAACGATCCAACTATTACTTACTTTTGGTTTCCTTCCACTAATTTGAGTAGTGTAAATGTTTCCAATCCTTTTTGCAATTCTCCTACGAGTATCAGCTATCAATTGTTAATATCTAACGGAAGTTGTACCGACACTTTATTACAAAACATAGTAGTTCCTGATTTTTTATTAGATGCGGGTGAGGATACTTCCTATTGCAATATCCCTATAAAACTACAAGCGAGTTATAGTGGGGCTTCTACTATACTTTGGTCTTCCAATTCTAGTTTTACTGATACGCTAAGCCTTACGGATAGCTTAACAGTAGCAAGTATTGCTGTGTTTTATGTTAAGGTTTCTGACGGCATGTGTGAGCAGATGGATAGTGTTGAGGTAAAGGTGGAAAGCATTAATATAAATCTGATTGGAGATTTAGATTTGTGTGCAGGAGATAGTGTTTTTCTGAAAGTAAATAACCTTAACCTTAGCGTTCCTTTAATCTCTTATTCTTGGTCCCCTTCTGATGTGATTTATTCTCCTGATTCTGCAAGTATTTTTGATTATACCAATACCTCTGCTTGGTATAGTGTTGAGGTGGTAAATATTGATGGTTGCCAAATAAAAGATTCAGTATTTGTCAATATTTATGACAATCCAATTTTGGATTCTTTATGGTTGGATGAGGATACAATTTTCAGGGGAGAAACAACTTATTTGAATATTGAAACAGCCGATAATTTTACTTGGATAGCGCTTACCTCAACAGCAAATAGAGTAGCAATTAGCCCAATTCAAGCGGAGTGTTATGTTGCTGAGGTGTATAATATTCACGCTTGTATTGTTTGGGACAGCATCTGTATTGAGGTGTTAGATGTGTTTTGCAATGAAGATAGCATTATTGTTCCAACAGCATTTAGCCCGAATGAAGATGATGTAAACGAGTATTATTTTATTGATGATGTTGCTAGAATAATTACCGATTTTAGGTTAGAAATATTTAATCGTTTAGGACAAAAAGTTTTTTCTACTACTGACATTACTATTAAATGGGACGGAACTTATAGAGGAAAAAAATTAAACCCTCAGGTATTTGATTTCTACTTAGAACTGAAATGTATTGGGGATAAGCAGCTTTTCAAAAAAGGGAATATTACTTTAATAAGATGAAGAAATTAAGCATAGTATTTTTTTTGAGTATTGCACTTAATAGTGTGGCCCAGGATGTGCATTTTTCACAATTTAAGGTTTCTTCTTTTTTGCTGAATCCAGCTTTGGTGGGGGCGCAAAATAACGACTACAAAGCAAGTCTACAAAGAAAATCGCAATGGGCAAGTGTGAGTGTTCCCTTTAACACACTTAGCTTTTCCTTGGAACGAAAAGATATACTCCCTAACCATAATATTGGGGTACAATTCCTAAATGATATTGCAGGGGATTCTCGTTTTAAAACAACAGGAATTAACCTTGGATATGCTAAAAAGTTAGCCGTAACTGCTGATAACCTATTTAGCTTTGGAGCAGGACTTGGTATTTTTCAAAGATCAATTGTATTTGATGATTTGGTGTTTAACGACCCTGAAAATTTGAGTAATCTTAATTTTATTTTCCCTGATGTAGCCATTGGGGTTGCTAATTTTTATACTTTAAATAAAAATATGGTTCTTGAAAGTGGCATTGCTTTTTACCATATTAATAAACCCAAACAATCCTTAACCGCTAATGATGCTATTCGCTTGCAACAAAAAATGAATATTCACACGGCACTTAATTATGCCTATACCGATAATTTGAGCATTCAACCCAAATTAGTGTTTTCTAATCAGGATACCGACAAAGAATTTTTATTGGGCTGTGATGTGAATTATTTGCTAGAAGGGGAGCAAGATATACTCTTAAAATCAGGGATTGCTGATCGGCTTAATGATGCCCTTATTCTTTATTTTGGAGCAGAAATTGAGGGTTTATCTTGTGTGGTGAGTTATGATGTGAATACCTCTAGTTTGACCAATGCCAGTAATAATAAAGGAGGATTTGAATTTGCATTGGTGTATCAGTGGAAGGCCAAGAAAAAGAAAAAAATTGTTGAACAGGAGAAATGCCCAAAATATTTATAATGAAATTTAGTGTAACCATAGTATTGTTGTTTCCTTTTTTAATGATTGCTCAGAGCATTAAAATTGAACATCTTTCTGACAATGTTAATGGCTATGGTTCGGAATTAAATTTTGTTCAAAGTGATGAAAATACAGCTTATTATACTTCTTCAACTTTAGAAGAAGAGCAGTATCAATCCGCTATTTTTTCAAGTCAGTTTAAGGATGAACAGTGGCAAAAAGGAAAGTATATTAATTTAGGGGATTCCTATTCAACCGCTAATGTTCATTTTCCTAAACATAACCCATTTTTTTATTTTAGCATTTGTGATGAAAAAGGAAATTCTAAAATTGCTTTTAGAGATTATGAAAAACAAAAAACGGAAGACTTAAATAGTAATATCAACCTAGTACATTCAACAAATACTCAACCTCACCTAACAACACATAATCAACAAAATATAATGTATTTTGTGTCCGACAGAACAGGAGGATTTGGAGGAATGGATATTTGGCTGAGCATAATTGATAAGCAAGGAAATTTTGGGGTGCCAATTAATGCGGGTAAAATGATCAATACTCCTGCTGATGAAATAACGCCTTTTTTCAGCCAAGAGGAAGGCGTGCTTTATTTTTCATCCAATAAAAAAGGAGGCTTAGGAGGTTTTGACATTTACAAGGCTGAAGGGAAGTTTAACCTTTGGGAGAAAGCAATAAATGCTATCCAATTTAACTCCAAACAGGATGAGATGTACCTCAATTTCTATGATGAAACCAAAGGCTATTTTGCATCTAACCGTAAAGGTGCATTGTACAATACTGAGGAATTTTGCTGTAATGATATCTTTGCTTTTGAGCTAGAAAAACAGGAAATTGAAGAGGAAGATAGCCTATTATTTGTCGCTAATTATTTGCCTTTAAATCTGTATTTCCATAATGATGAGCCTGACTGTTGTACCATGAGTACTACAACCCAAAAAACATACAAAGAGGCTTATATTTCCTACTTCAAAATGGAAGATGAGTATGATAAATATACTGCTGATTTAGAAACATTTTTTAAGGATAGCTTACAAGGGAATTTTAATAAATTGACAATTATTTTTTCTCAAACCTTATCGGATTTGAAACAAGGAAAAAAGATTCAATTTGAGATTAAAGGTTTTGCTAGTCCTTTGCATAAAAAGGAGTATAATATTAATCTTTCCAAAAGGAGAATAATGAGTTTTGTAAACTATTTACTATCGTATAATAACAAGGCTTTCAGTCCTTTTATTGAGTCAGGTTTTTTACAAATTATAGAATTGCCTTTTGGCGAAAGTAAAGTTGCCAAAAAAGTAAGTGATGACCCTAATGATAGGCTAAAATCAATTTATAGTTTAGCAGCTGCTTTGGAACGCAAGATTGAGATTATTGATGTAAAATTAGTAGAATAAAAGAGTTACTAGTTCGACACTAACTCCCAGTAAAAATCCAACATAAACTTGTGCATGGTTGTGTGCTTTTTGTTTTATTCTTGCAACCCCTAACACCCCTGAAAGGAGAATGAAAATAAGGAGTAAGTATAGCACTCCGCCAAACATTATTTGTAGAGCTATAAATACACCAACTCCTCCTCCTATCCCGAGTAGGTGCAGGCTAATTTTCCAGAATTTTGAGATGATAGCAGCAAACAAGATGATAAGTATTGCGCCAATTAATTCAGCTTTTAAAATAGGCGCATAAAGCAAAATGTTATTTAGCATGTAAAGCCCTAAAGACATCCAAATAACAGTTCTGAAAAGAGGTAATGATCGTTCCTTGTGGTCGCTCATTTCAAGGGAGCTTACTTTCCCTTTTTGTATTAAAAAAAAGATAGTTGATAATGGAAGTAGAATAGTACAGGCAATAACAACTCCATAGATGTAATTCAGGTATGGGTTTATCGCAAATCCTATTGAAGGGATGCTTTGCAGGGTTAAGTATAAAGCCAGTAAAGGCATGAATATAGGATGTAGAATTATGGAGATAAACTTTGATAATTTCATTATAATTCTCGTCTTAGTTTTGCGGTTTGGAGGCCTAAATTTTCTCGGTATTTTGCCACTGTCCTTCTTGCAATATGATAGTCTTCTCTCCCTAGTAATTCAGCTAATTTTTCGTCTGTAAAAGGGTTTATTTTATCTTCTGTTGCTATAATTTCCTGCAATTTACTTTTTATTTCTTTGGTTGAAATGAGTTCGCCATTGTCTTTTCTGTAAGCTTCTGAAAAAAGTTCTTTCAGCTTAAAAGTACCAAAGTGAGTGGCTACATATTTGGAGTTACTTACCCTTGAAATAGTAGAAATATCCATATTCACTACTTGAGCAATATCGGCTAGTTTCATGGGTTTTAAATCTTTTTCATTTCCAGAAAAAAAGTACTCTTCTTGAATGGTTAAAATAACAGAGAAAACATTTTTTAGTGTTTCATTTCTTTTTTCAATTGCGCCTTGAAACCAAGTTGCGTTATCTACTTTTTCAGTTAAGAATTTTTTGGTAGCATCATCTTCCGTTTCTTTTAGCATATTCTGATAATACTTACTTACTTTAATAGGCTTTGCATTGCTTTTATTGAGCTTTGTTTCCAGTTTACCATCCACAATTGATACCGTAAAATCAGGATAAACATAAGCAATTGCATTTGCATTTTTTGAAAACCCATTTCCTGGTATAGGATTAAGGGATTCAATTGTTTTATAAGCGCTTTTAAGGGCGTTAAAATCAATTTCAAGGTGTTTGGCTAGGTGTTCAAAATTCTTGTTGCTAAAAGGCGTATAATAATCGCTAATAACCTTTTGTTCAAGGTGTTTTTCAGGATGCAGGGTTCTTAGCTGTATCAACAAGCATTCTTGCAGGTTTTGAGCGCCTACTCCAAAAGGTTCTAATTGCTGTAAAACAAGCAATGCATTACCAAGTTCATGTTCGCTAACATCAAGGTTATTATTAACAAGTAAGTCGCTAGTTATGGCGTGCAAATCCCTATTTAAAAAACCATTATCATCTAGGCTATTGATCAGGTATTGCACTAAAAAAAGTTGCTCCTTGGTAATGTCCAGTAAAATGAGTTGCTGCTTTAAGTAATCGCTTAAACTTTCTGACTTATCTTCAATCTGAAATTGAATATCATTACTGTTGTCTTGCTGAAAACTTCTTTCGGAAAGGCTTACTTCTTCCTGCTCATCCTCTTCAAGTGCAGGATTGTCTTCAAGCTCTTCTTCAATCCGTTTTTCTAATGCGACAATAGGTGTTTGCAAAAGCCCTAAAAATTGTATCTGTTGAGGGCTTAGGTTTTGGTACTGCTTTTGCTGTAACCTTTGTTTACTCATCTATTAAAATTCAGCATTTTGTGGTGTTCTTGGGAAAGGAATTACATCTCTGATATTTTTCATTCCTGTAACAAACATGATTAAGCGTTCAAACCCTAACCCAAACCCACTATGGGTACACGTTCCGAACTTTCTAGTTTCCAAGTACCACCATAATTCTTCTTGGCAAACGTCCATTTCTTCCATTCTTGCTTGTAGCTTATCCAAACGCTCTTCTCTTTGCGATCCTCCTACTATTTCACCAATAGTTGGGAATAAAATGTCCATTGCTCTAACGGTTTCATTGTCCTCATTCATTCGCATATAAAAGGCTTTTATCCCTTTTGGGTAATCCGTAATGATGACTGGTTTCTTGTACTTTTTCTCTACTAAATAACGCTCGTGTTCCGATTGTAAGTCGTCCCCAAAACCAGTAATTGGGTATTGGAATTTCTTTTTCTTATTCGGTTTTGAATTTCTTAAAACATCAATTGCTTCACGATAAGTTAAGCGTTCAAAATCACTTTCAATAACAAACTGTAAGCGTTCCAATAAACCCATTTCTGAGCGTTCTTCCTTTTTTAATTTACTTTCCTCATCCGCCATTCTGCTGTCCAAGAATTTCAAATCATCAATATTGTGTTCCATACAATATTGGATACAATACTTTAAAAACTCTTCTGCCAAGTCCATGTTTTGTTCCAAGTCAGCAAAGGCAACCTCAGGTTCTATCATCCAAAATTCAGATAAATGCCTAGAAGTATTGGAGTTTTCAGCTCTAAAAGTTGGTCCGAAAGTATATACTTGTCCAAGTGCTAAAGCACCAAGTTCAGCTTCTAATTGCCCTGAGACAGTAAGATTGGTTTTGCTTCCAAAAAAGTCTGCTGCAAAATTAATTTTTCCTTCTTCTGTTTTTGGTAAGTTTTCTAAATCAAGATTCGTTACTTGAAATATTTCACCAGCTCCTTCTGCATCAGCACTTGTAATAATTGGCGTATGTAAGTTGAAAAACCCTTTGTCGTTAAAGAATTTATGTACGGCAAAAGTTAAGGAATGTCGTAACCTAAATACAGCAGAGAAAGTATTGGTTCTGAAGCGTAAATGTGCCTTTTCTCTTAGGAATTCAAGGCTATGTTTTTTGGGTTGTAAAGGGTATTCATCTGCATCCGCACCTCCAAGAATTACTATGCTTGAAGCAAGGATTTCAACTGCTTGTCCACTCCCTTTGGAAGCAACTAATTTCCCTATCACCTCAATGCATGAACCAGTTGTAATCTGCTTTACCAACTCTTCATCAAAATCAGTAGTTTCAGCAACAACTTGAATGTTATTTATTGTTGACCCATCATTCAAAGCAATAAAAGAAACATGCTTACTTCCCCTCCGAGTTCTTACCCAACCTTTAATACTAATTTCTTGTTCTTTCCCTTCTGAAAGAAGAATTTCTTTAATTTTCATACTTGCTTTAATTTTCAATATTTTACGCTTAACCTACTTGAGAGATAAGACTTTTTTCTAGTATTTTCTGTACAGAGCTTACTATTGCTTTGGTGTCAAAGAAACAATCTTTGTGCAATTCTTCCTGTGTGCCATGGTGAATAAATGCATCAGGAATACCCAACATTTTTACACTAGCTTGATAATCATTATTTGCCATAAATTCTAAAATTGAACTTCCAAAACCACCGTGTAAACAGCCGTCTTCAATTGTGATAATCTTAGAGAATTTTTGGAAGATGGAGTGTAATAGTTTCTCATCCAAAGGCTTTGCAAATCGCAAATCATAATGGGCAATATTTAATCCTTCTTTTTCAAACTGTTCTTGTGCTTTAACTACAAAATTACCAGGATGACCAAAAGATAAAATAGCAATATCTTCTCCTTCTTTTACTATTCTTCCTGTTCCTATTTCAATTTCTTGGAAAGGTGTTTCCCAGTCTAACATAACTCCAGTTCCTCTTGGGTATCGTATTGAAAATGGCCCTTGATTAGGCAATTGAGCAGTATACATTAAGTTTCTTAATTCTTGCTCGTTCATTGGAGCAGAAACAGTCATATTTGGAATACACCTGAAAAAAGCAATGTCATAAGCGCCATGGTGTGTTGCACCATCAGCACCAACTAATCCACCTCTATCAAGGCAGAATACAACATTTAAGTTTTGTAAAGCAACATCATGAATTACTTGGTCATAAGCCCTTTGCATAAAAGAGGAATAGATGTTGCAAAAAGGAACTTTCCCCTGAGTAGCTAAACCGGCTGAAAAAGTAACTGCATGTTGTTCGGCAATCCCAACATCAAAAGTTCTCTCTGGCATTACAGCCATCATTTTATTTAAAGAAGAGCCAGAAAGCATTGCTGGAGTTACCCCCACAATTTGCTCATTTTCTTTCGCCAATTCTATTATTGTTTCCCCAAATACATCTTGGTATTTTTGAGGTGATTTTTTCTTTTTTCCAACAATAAAATCTCCAGTATCTTTATTGAAAAGCCCAGGAGCATGCCATTTTGTAGTATCGCCTTGTTCAGCAGGAGTATACCCCTTTCCTTTTACGGTTAGGCAATGTAATATTTTAGGGCCTGGAATGTCTTTTAGGTCATTCAATACACTTACTAAGTGCTTAGTATCATGTCCGTCAATAGGGCCAAAATACCTGAAATTTAAAGATTCAAAATAATTACTTTCCCCTAGTAAAGTTGATTTTACTGCACCTTCAACTTTTTTAGCTATTCCCTGTGCATTTGGTCCAAACTTAGAAATTTTACCTAGTATTTTCCAAATTTTATTTTTGGCTTTATTGTAAGTATGTGAGGTTGAAATATCGGTTAGATATTCTTTTAAAGCTCCTACTGCTGGGTCAATTGACATGCAATTATCATTCAGAATAACCAAGAGGTTTGAGTTTTCAGCACCAGCATGATTTAAGGCTTCAAAAGCCATCCCTGCAGTCATGGATCCATCACCAATTACAGCAATATGTTGTTTTTCATTATCGCCATTGCTTTTGGATGCCATTGCCATCCCTAAAGCTGCCGAAATTGAGGTAGAAGAATGTCCTACTCCAAAAGTATCATACACACTCTCGCTTCTTTTTGGGAAGCCACTTAGTCCTTTGTAGATTCTATTGGTTGGAAATTTTTCTTTTCGGCCAGTAAGTATTTTGTGTCCGTAAGCTTGATGGCCAACATCCCAAACTAACTGATCAACAGGAGTATTAAACACATAATGCAAAGCAACTGTTAGTTCAACAACCCCTAAACTAGCTCCAAAATGCCCTCCTTTTTCCGATACAATATCAATAATATATTGCCTCAATTCTGCACTGACTTGCTCCAACTGATTTTTTTTCAGCTTTCGCAAATCATCAGGGCTATTGATTTTACTCAGTAAGGGTCCTTGAGGATATTTAGTGATTTTGCTCATTATTCTTTATTGCGGGCAAATATACGGTATTTTAGTTTTCTATGTTTAATTACGAATAAACTAATTGTTTTGAGTTTGTTAGTAAATCCCCATCTTCTTTTCGTTAACATAATACAGTTGATAATTGAATGGAGGCTAGTATAAAACCAGCTAAGTTTTACCTCAACTTTGTAGTTATGAGAAAATTACTGTTTTTAATTATATTTGTACCTTGTTTGGCTATTGCTAATGGGGATAGTTTAGCTATTTCTTCACCAATAAATATTGTAATTACTGCCGACAGTGTTTTTGATGATGCTCCTGCTGAAATTATAAAAGGTATTGAAAAGGCAGAAATAAGTTCTTTGAAAATTGAAAATATAGTTGCTTGGAGATTGCAACAGTTGGACAAAAAAACACCAATGGATTTGAGATACAATGATAAAGTACAGGTTTTCATTGATAGTTATTTAGGAAGAAACAAGGCGCTTATTACAAGAATGAAAGGTTTAGCTCCTTACTATTTCCCTTTATTCGAACAACAATTGGATAAATATGATTTACCCTTAGAATTTAAATATTTAGCTATTGTGGAATCTGCCCTTAATCCTAAAGCTCGTTCACGCTCTGGCGCTAGTGGTTTGTGGCAGTTTATGTACCCGACAGGTAAACAATATGGATTGGAAGTTACTTCTTATGTGGACGAAAGGCAGGACCCGCTTAAAGCAACCCAGTCAGCTTGCGAATACTTTGTGAAACTGTATGATACTTTTGGTGATTGGAATTTAGTGCTAGCGGCTTATAATGGTGGTCCTGGCTATCTTCAAAAAAAAATTGCTAGTGTTGGGAGTTCTGATTTTTGGGAACTATATCCTCATTTACGAAAAGAAACAAGAAACTATGTGCCCACTTTTATTGCTGTAAATTATGCAATGCATTATGCTAAGGAACATGGTATTGCTGTTGAATACCCTAAAATTAATTTAGGACTAACTGATACGATTACCCTAAAAAAACAGGTTGAATTAAAAGTTTTAACAGAATTATTATGCGTGAATGCAGAAACGATAAATTACCTGAATCCATCTTATAAAAAAGAAGTTTATCCTAAAGGGGCAGTTTTAATTTTCCCTAGTGATGCTGCCCATGATTTTAAGATTAATGAAACAACTAATTATACTTTTGTTGATGCAGTTGAGAATAAAGAAATATTAATAGATGAAGAGCGCATAATTTATAGAGTGCACAAAGGCGATTACCTAGGGAGAATTGCCAAAGCACATAAAGTACATGTATTTGAGATTAAAGAATGGAATAGTCTAAAATCAAACAATTTAGATATTGGAGATAAATTAGTGATTTATATAAAAAAAGAAAATGATATAACTCCTAAAAAGCTAGCTTCTAATAAAAATGAATATACTGTACAGAAAGGCGACACGCTTTGGGATATTGCTCAAAAATATAATGGGTTAAGTGTTTGGAAGATAAAAGCATTAAATAATATGGAAAATGATAATTTAAAACCCGGGACTACAATTTTATTACCAACTTCCTAATGAGATATTTAATTGCGTTTCTGTTTATTTTTAGTGCTTGTTCTGATGGGATAAAGACTTTGCCTAGTTCGACAGGAGCTTTGTCAGAAGTTATTTTTGTGGTTGATGATGTGCTTTGGGAAAAACAGGTTAAGGAATTAGTTGTCGAAACGTTTGCTGCTCCTCTTGAAGGTTTAGCGCATATCGAGCCTTCTTTTAGAGTTGTACAGGTCAACCATGCTGAGTTTAAATCAATACTAAAAACACACAAAAATATCGTTATTATAGGGGTGGGGTTGCAAGCGAGTAATCAGCAAGATAAATGGGCTAAAGGGCAGTTGGTGGTGCAGTTGAATTATAAAAATAAAGTAGGCACTATAAAAAAGGACTTAAACAAAGTAAAGGCAATCTTTGAATGGCGAGAATTAAAGATTTTAAGAGCTAGTATTTCAAAATCTTCTCATGATTTATTTCAACAGAATATTCATCAGAACTTTAAAATTGACATTTTAATTCCATCAGAATATACAATTTTAAAAGATACAGCATCTCTATTCTGGGCAACTTATAATCCGGATAAGCAAGAGGTAATTAAGCAGTTATTGGTTTTTTCATTTCCCCCAAAAACGATTAATATTCAGCAAGAAGTATTGCAGAAAACCGACAGTATATTTGCTCAATATTTGAAAGGGGCTAAGCAAGGGCAACATGTAAAAATTGAAGCTGAATTTCCACCTTATTTTAGTAATAATACATACAAGGGGCTTTGGAAATTAGAACAAGGATTTATGGGTGGTCCCTTCCTGGCTAAAACTTATTTTAAAAATGATAAAATAGTTGTGGCGGTTGGTATTGTTTTCGATCCTAATAGCAGAAAACGAAAACATTTAAAAGCCTTAGAGGCTATTTTATAATTAGTTTTTCTCTTGTTGCATAACCATTTTTATTTTTTATTTCTACAATGTAATACCCTCTTGCAAAACTGGAAGTATTGATTGTTTTAGTATTTGTTTCTATTACTTTCTTGCCCGTAATTGTATAGATGCTTACACTAATGTTTTTTTGGCTTGTACTTATCGTTATTTTATCTTCTGCAGGGTTAGGATAAATTTTGAAATGCACCTGCTTATCAGGGGCAACACTTGTTGAAAGGGTGTTTAAATCACTTTTCCAAACTCCCCTTCCAAATGTAGCGGCACTAATAGTCCCTTCATCATAATGGATTTTTAATTCCTTTACAATAACATTAGGTAAGCCATCATTAAAAGGCACCCAATCCGTCATGGAGTTGTCTTTATGGTACACTCCAATATCAGTACCAATATACAAATCATCATTAGCACCACCTTGGTAAACAATACAGTTTACAGGAAGGCCAGGTAAGTTGTTTCCTGATATATTCGTCCAACTACTACCGGCATCATTAGTTTCGTAAACCTTATGGGTGTTATTGTACTCCGAAAAAGTAACCCATGCTCTATCAGGGTTATTGGTAGAAACGGTAATGTCAGTAATATTATAATTTGCAAGCCCTGGTTTTATGTAGGTCCAAGTTAGCCCAGCATCTTTTGTAACTTTAATCTTGCTATATGATGCAGCATAGATATAATCTTCATCAGAAGGCGCTAAAGCTATTGACCTAATGGCTTGTCCGCCACTAACATTATAGGATATAGAATCCCAAATAGCACCTCCTGTAGTTGATCTATAAACTTCATCATACCCAATTACAATTATGTCACTATTAGTACTATGCATTTCATAAGGAGTGTTCCATCCTCCCTCATACCCTACAGGTTTTATATTGTTCCAGCTATTTCCACCATTATAGGATTTTCTTAATCCACCATATTGATATTCAGCATAGATAATATCTTCATCATAATGATCAATTTTACATGCCATTCCATCCCCTCCCATTATTGCATCCCAAGTGCTATTTGTAAGCATTTCTGTCCCATTGTCTTGCGCTCCTGCAACTAATCTATTTGGGTTGGACTGAGATAGCCCTAGGTTATAGAATTGAGAGATTTCTAATCCATCAGAAATATCAACCCATTTATTTAAGTTTTCCATGTATTTATAAAATCCACCATCATTTCCAGCATAAGCCACATGGGTGTGAGGATTAAATTCAAAAGCATGTTGGTCAACATGCATATATGAATATAATTGTTGATTATTACCGCTATTTGCATCTATATCCCAATCGGCACCTCCATTATCAGATCGCCAAATATTAATACCACCAACATAAACAAGATTTTCGTTATTTGTTGCAACTCCTAAGCTTAAATCATACCATGATTGCCCTCCTGAGCCACTTCCATCAGTTTCTCTTCCTAAGATGTTAGGGCTACTTGATTGCATTATCCAACTATCTCCTGAATCAGAAGACTTATAGAGGCCGTGAAAACTATAGTCAGAAGCAGAAAAAAGAGCATAAATAACTTCAGGATTATCTGGGGTAACAGAAATTAATGGGCGATACCTACTTCCTGTAATCCCATTATTAATTACAGCCCAGTTTACCCCACCATCAGTTGAACGATAAATATTAGATCCTCCACTTGATTGCTTTGCAGCATATATTACGTTAGAATTATTTGGTTTTAATTCAATGTCACGCCACCTTCCAATAGCTCCTGCTGTTTGCCAAGTTACGCCAGCATCAGCACTAATTAGTATATTGGAATTGGTTACTGCATAAAGACTGTCAGTATGATTGGGGTTGATGATAACTTTGTTTACTGTTTTCCCTTGGTCAACAGTATAGCTTAATCCAGTAGTATTCCAAGTTAAGCCACCATCAGTTGATTTTAAAATTCCAATACTATAGGTGTCTGTTGCATCAGCATCACCAGTAACAATATACATAGTTTGATTATCATTAGGGTCAATAGCAATATGAGACACTCCAATAACTGGTAAATCATCAGTATTAGTTGTCCAATTGCTACCACCATCAACCGATTTCCATAGCCCACCAGCTGGCGATCCAACCCAAATTATATCTGGATCAATAGGATCAAAAGTAATACAGTTTATTCTTCCATTCCCCCTTTTTTTACCGTTCGACATAATAATTGGCGTGTTGATAGGGCCTTTGGATACCCAATTAGCGGTACTACTGCTTTTCGCATTAGCATATTTACTTTGTTCTTTTTCCCACTCAATGTATAAGGCGTTTGGTTTAAAAGTATTGTTGTTGGATGTTCTTTCTAATATAAAGTCCATTTCCCTAGCATAAGGCTTAAACCCATTTCCTTTTGTGTAAGGATGAGTTGCACGATATTCTTCAAAAGCTTTCCCTTTTTCTTCAACTGTAGGGTTTAAATTTACTCTTAGTAATTCATCTTCCCATATTTGAGAATAGCTAAAAATACTGAAAAAGCAAAAAAGTAGAGTTAAAGGTAAGTTGTTCATAAGCAAGGGTTAAAATTTGGATTGCAAAGATAATGAAAAATTTCTTCCACTAGCACTAATTCCCGACCCAAAAGTCTTGTAATGGACATCCATAATATTATTAATTCCGGCAATGAAAGTTAAATTCTTATCGATAATGGTTAGGTATTTTAAGTTTATTGTATACCAAGATGGAGTGCCAATAAAGGTAGCTTCTTCTAGGTTATCAACTCCACCGAAATCATAATCTATTGCTTTTTTCATGGCATTATAGTGTGTGCTTAAAGAGAAGGTATGCTTATCATACTCATAATTTAAAGTACTGATAATATTAGCTGGAGAAATGTGTGATAACGGAAGTCCGCCTGCTGCTTCGCCCTTTAGTATATTAATGATTGTGCTATGTGAAAGTTGCTTGTTAATTTTTAGTTGATATGCAAAATTTAACCCGCTTATAGTTGCTTGACCAATATTTTTATTCATCATTATACTCATCATTTCTCCATCATAAATCATTGAATCAAGCCCATTTAATGTCGCCTCACGCCTTTCAATTGCATCCGTAATTTGTGTTTGAAATACTTGTAGTTGTAGGTTAAGTATGTTTTTTATTTTAAGGTGTACACCAGCTTCAATATTTATTGATTTTTCAGGAGTTAATTGATTATTAGGCACTACTACTGATACATCATTTTTGGAAAATACTTTTCCTATATCATCTGTATTTGGGTTTCGGAAACCATTTGAAACCGCTCCATTAAATCTTAAATTAGGATTGAGTTTATAGACAAGCTGTAGTGAATTGGATAATGATATATTTTGTACTTGAATTTCCTGAAAAGGCAAATGAATAGTTGTCGTATCTTGGAATGTTGCAGATAAAGAATTGATGCTATATCTGCTTCCTGCAAATAGTAGTAAACTCTTTGTGCATTCAAGATGAATTTGCGCATATATGGCATTGTTTAAAACATCTGTTCCTCCGTCAGGATAGCGACTAGTATTGTACAGGAGTGTATTTTTATTTGTTAAGCTTGATGTTGAGTTTAATTTTTGGAATCTGGAATCAAAACCATAATTCAATTTATAATGATTAAATTGTTTTAAAAAATCAGATTTGAAATCGAAAATTTGTAAAGATTCAGTTCTATTATTCAGAAATTCATCTCCATTTTTTTGCTTGTGCCTTGATTCCTCAATATCCTGATATGCTGCTGTAAATACAGCCTCATCAGACGCAAAATTTTGAAAATAATTTTTTAATCTAACACTTTGGAAAAATCTTTTTTGAGGTCCATAGTACCAGTATTTGTATTTCTGTTTCCCTTCTTTTATATCGTTCAGTTTATCAAACCGGTTAATATTTGATGAGGTAGAAAACTGAGAATTGAAGAGTAGAAAATTTGTATTATTTAGTTTGAACAAAGTTTTATGAAAAAAATCAGCTTGCTGGTAAGCCGTTCCTTTTTGAATATCACCTTCTGTAATTATAGGTTCCTTTCCCCAATTTTCAAATCCATGTTTTCTATTACTTCCCATTTTCAAATCACCATATAATTTAATAGAGAAGCCACTGATATTGGCGCTATTTTTTAGTTTATAATTTGAGATGATTGAAGTGAAAACAGCATTTGAGCTACTCTCAAATTGTTGAGTAAATTGAGTGCTATTTTCGTTTTTTGGCTTTTTAGTACTGAAGAGAATTGCACCACCCATTGCACCACTACCGTAAGCAACTGATGCTGGTCCAAATAATACTTCAACACCCTTAAGAAAAACTGGGTTAATTGTAGCGGTACTTTGAAGGTGACCACTTCTGAAAATGGTATTATTTAAGGGAATTCCATCCATAATAATTAGCAGTCGATTTGCTTCCATCCCTCTCAGGTTTGGGCTCCCTCCACCATTTTGACTATTTTGAACGCTTATCCCTATAGTTTTTTCTAATAACTCACTAGTTTGTGCAGTTTGGGATTCCAGAATTAATGCTGGTGTTGCTTTGAGGTGACTCAATGCGGTTTTAAAATTTTTCGCCTTGGATTCAACTATTTCTATATTTTCTAGTGAGTGTGTTTTTAACGCTAAAAAGATTGTTTTTTCCTGTATTGAGCCTTTTGCCTGTTTGATTTTTTGATACCCTAAATGCTGGATTGTTAAAGTATCCTGTCCGCTAAACGTACTTAAATTTAAAACGCCTTTTTTATTACTTACTACTCCTGATATTTTTGTTTTAGTAGTGATACTCACCCCCTCTACAGGAAGTTGTGTGAGGGCATCTAAAATAACAATTTCCTGAGCGTTAAGGTTTATCCCAACTAGGATGAAAATGATAATTAAATATCTCATATTCTTAAGGATTCAATAATTAAATGGGAAGTCATATTTTTAAGTTCATGGTGTTGCAGTTTATAGTACTCTATTAAATCTAATAAAATTTGATTTCTGTTAGTGTATGGAATTGCAATTTTTTGTTTGTTCAGTAAGGCTTTAAAATAATGTGAGTTTTCTTTATTGATGTAATAATTAAGCTGAGCATTATTGTTTGTGAATTCCCCTATTTCTAGATTAAAATAAGTGTTTTCCTCTACTTCAAACAAAGGATAAAATCCCATGTGTTTTGATAGATTAATTAAAAATTGTAAAGAAAAATTAGGATCAATTTCTGTTGCTGTTGCTAAGGTTGTTTTTAGTTTCCACACAAATGAAAAGAGAGGTTTATCCACTTCATTTTCATGCAATATTTTAGAAATTACTTCTGCAACAAATAGGGATAGAAAACTTTTTGTTATATTAATTCCTTCTTGTCTTTCGGAATTATATAAACTAATATCAGTTAGATATTGCAAATTTTTATTTGGAAGAAAAGTGGCGTTTATTGTAGATAGTTCTAGTGCCTGAAATAGACCTAATTTTTTCTTAGATTTTTTTGCCCTTACCCCTTTTATGATAAAGCCTTGTAATCCTTTTTCTTCTGTGAATATTTTTGCAATAATTGAGCTTTCTCCTTGTTTAATATAGCTAAGGGCTATTGCTCGGCTTTTATATTTCATTAGTGAATGAACATGATTTTGCTTACCATTTTCTCTAATCCATTAATATCTGTGCTAAACACTAGATATACTCCTGATGATGCCCTATCTCCATTTTTATTTTTACCATTCCAGATGGCTTGCCCTCCTCTTGCAAAATCTTCAAAAACTAAATTTCCGTCAATGTCAGTGATTTTAATATTTACATCAGTTACTAGCCCATTTATTGCAATTGGACCATTGTACGACTCTCTAACAGGATTTGGGAAAACATGAGTTTCTGTTTGTGTTATTGTCCCTGCAGTTGCATCAGAACGATAAGATATTAGCCCTTTTCCTGTTCCAATAAATACCTCTCCATTTTCAGGATTAATAGCAATATCAATAATATTGTTGGAAAATAAAGGGCTGTTCTCAGTTGTAAAATGATGAATTTCTTCTGTTCCATCTTCTGATAGTAAAAAGACACCTGACTTTTCTGTTCCTATCCATTTTCTATTTGCTCCATCAACTGTAATGCACTTTACTCTTTCGTCACTTAGCAGGTATTGTCCATAATCTCCTTCTTGAATTAGTATTTGTTGTGCATCAAAATTACTTCCAGAAAAAACGGCTGAAGGATTGTAAAAAACAGTAATTCCCTTGTCGGTACCTACCCAGATTTCCCCATCTAAATCTTCAGCAATTGAGTAGGTTTGTAAAGAAGGTAAATTCCCATTCCCTGTAGCTGTAGTTAATAATTTATATTGGTCGTCTAATGGATTTTCAATTGTATTATTATCATTGTAAACAAAGAGGCCACCACCTCTTGCAATTATTCCCCATTTTTGATTGTATTGATCTATTATAAGGTCATCAAAAAATAGCCCATCTCTATCTTGATCCATACTAAAGGAGAACCATTCATCATTTTTTGTTTTTACAAATAAAGGTTTATTAACCTGGGAGTTTAGTCCCCATAAATTTCCGGCCTTATCAAATTTTATGTCAGAAATTCGTATTCTTTTTTTGGAATAATAAATGATAGTGTCTAATACACCATTAGTGTTATTGTATTCGTACCTGTCTATGTAATCCTCTTTTTTCATTTTAGGTATGCCATGATACCATGAAGCGTAATAAGTGTATCCATTTTTTACAGCCACCTCTAAAATATCTCTTGCGCTTCCCAATTCTTCTTTATTGTTATTAAACCAAGTATCTGAAGTGTTTTTAAAGGATACTCCATCATTAATTGCTGAATTGTTACTAAAGTTAGCATGCCCTCCATGGCACATATACAGCATGTTTTCTTGATATTCTAAACTATAAATATCATTTCTTACTGGCCCATCTGGAGCATAGCTTTCTTGAAAACTCTTATTGACAAATTTTAAGAGTCCATTTTTAGCATCCGCTACCCACAAATTATCTTCAGTATCAGTGTAGGTATAATTAACATCTTCTAGTTTATTGTTAATTAGTGTGTCTGGGATTGCTAAGAGGTTAGTATAAACTAGCAAGGTATCATTGTTGGATGAGATAAGTAAATTATTGTTAAAAAATGAGTTTGTATCACCAACCCAAATAGAATCTTCTATTGCAAAAATATGCCAATAATTTTCTGTTAAAATAGGATCTAATGTCCAGCTATTATAATCAAACAAATTTTCTGAATTTATATCTGCAAAATAAACCCCCCCTTCTGAGGCTACAACAATATTTAGGGTATTGAAGGTGCAACTGTTAATGCCTTTAAAATCACCGTTTTCACCAATTTTATAAGTATCTTTTATTTCTTCTTTTTCTATATCTAAAAGTACTAATCCAAAGGTGCAGGATAGATAAGCAATACCTTCTTTTAGTATAATATTGTTGATGAACTTATTACCAATAATTTCTTTTCGTTTTATGTCTGAAATATTAATAATTCTATTGTTTTTTAAAAGATCTATATTGCAATTTTCATAAGTAATAATTGTTGCGTCCGAGTCTATATCATATGCAATTCTCTTTATACCCACATCTGATAATCCAGTTACTTTGGACATGCGATTAATTGTATTATCATCTTTATTAATGTAAAAAAGACCACCATTTGTTACGCAATAAATTTTATTGTCAGCCTCTGTAATATAGCTTGCACTATTGTATGATTGATAATCTTTCCAAAGTCCAATAGGAACATCTTGTGCTTGGACCAATAAAGGGAATAAAAGGAATAATAATTTTCTCATAATGTTGGAACAATAATACTATATTACAATCAGATAACTTCTTAATAGAAAAAAAATTGTAATACTTAATTAAACATTACTTTTGTGTTTTAGGCCTAGTAGTTCAACTGGATAGAATATCAGATTTCGGCTCTGACGGTTGAGGGTTCGAATCCCTCCTAGGTCACAATTATTTTTGGGTAATTATTTTTTTGATTGTACCATTTGAAAACTTATAGATAAGTACTGAGTTTGCTTTCCATTTTGTTTTTCTACCTAATAAATCAAAAATTTCATAGCTTAAAGTGTCTCCTGTTTTATTTTCAGAAATTGCATTAATACAAGAAATCATCACTGTTGCAGTGTCGTTAAACTGATCTCCAAGCTCTGACTGAATGTCAGTGAAAAACTGTAATGGCCCATCAATATTTGGGGTTACAAATAAGTTGCTGAAATGAACTTCACTTGTAAAGCCACTAGTGTAGTTGTTTCCATCATTTGGTGATGTTGAACTAACTTTTATCCCCCCATTTTCATTCTCTATAGAAAAGAAACCTATTAAGCTCCCAGCGCTATCATATGAGTTAATTATTGCATAGTTTTGACCTGCAATAAATCCTGCTTTTAATGTTGCTGAAATTGTTTGTGTACTTGTGTTCATTATTGCGTAACCTACAGAATCCCCCATTGATAGGGATTGTATGTCAAAATACCCTCCATCAGAAGTTATAGTTGATGTGCCGATATCTGGTTCGTTTAATGATTGGCTAGCAAATAAAGTTAGGTTGGTTGGGGTATTGCAAAAGTAGTTGTTAATACTGTTTGTTATAATTGGGTTAAAAGGTGCTGCAACAAATTGTATTGTAGTAAAGGTGTCTAATTGAGACCATGTTGATGCTAGTTGATTTGTTGAGTCGCAATAAGATATAATTTCCCATTCATAAGTAGTATTTTGTTGTAATAGCGGCAAATTTCTTGTGCTGTCAGGACCATTTATATTCCCTAAATTTCCCCAAGTTGATGACCCGTAAATTCGATAATGAATTTTATAGTGATCAATATTTGGCATAGGCGTCCAATTTGCTAAAGCACTATTAAAGCTAATGTTTGTTGTGTGCGTGCCTGTTGCTTGTGTGCATTGTGAAAATCCGTAAATGGAGATTGACAATAATGAAAGTATCAAAAGAATTTTCTTCATTTCAATTTTTTTTATTTTTACAAAAATACATTTTTATCTTCAGTTCAACCAATTAAAATGTAAACGATTGATTGTGAGTATATTAAACAGTGATCCGTTAAATCGAATATCTTTTTTTATTTAATGCTTGTTTTGATAGTGATGGGACTTGCCTTTAAATCGCCTTAAATTACTTTGTTTTGTTTTTCAAACACGTAAATTGTGCTTGAGCAGCCTCTTTTTGTAAAAATCCCAACAATATTTGAAATTAAACCAATTGCAAAACCGTTAATGAATTTTTTCTTTCCAGTTTTAAACTCTTCACTTAATAGAGCAACATAAAAAGAATCAAACAACATTGGTTTGCTTTTTTTTAGTTTGAAATTATGTTTATTGAATAATTTTTCAATACTATCTTTTGAGAAATGCCATAAATGAATAGGCGCATCCCATGCTGCCCAGAATTCTTTATAGTGGTTTGCGTCCCAACTTTTATGATTAGGAACGGCAATAATTACTTTCCCGTTTTCACTTAAAATTTGACTAAAGCCTTTTATTGTTTTATTCAAATTTGGGATATGTTCTAGTACATGCCACATACTAATGGAGTCAAATTCTCCTTTTTTAAATTGGTCTAAATTTGTATTCTCACTAACTGAAAGATTGAAGTTTATAATTGCCTGTTTTCTTGCAATTTCTGAGGGCTCTATTCCTTTTGTGTTGTAGCCTGCTTCCTGGCAAGCATTTAAAAACTCTCCTGTTCCGCATCCAATGTCAAGATGATTTTTCTTCTGAGATGTTTTTTTAAGTAAATTTACTTTTGTTCCAATAGCGTATTTCCTAACCGTTTGGTACATCCAGTTAAATAAACCTTTAGTGTCATTGGTGTGAGAGATATACATATCGGACTTGTAATATTCTCCTAATGAATCATCTTTTGGTCTTGGATTGGTAAAGGCAAAGTCACATGTTTCACATGAAACAATTATAAATGTTTCCTTAGAAGTTGAGTGATCAATACAGTCCAATTTTGGTGCTAATTTCCCCCCTGAACATACAGGGCACTTATCTAGTAATGTCATCTTCCTAAGTAAATTAAAAGCACATTTATGTCTGAAGGAGAAACACCACTTATTCTTGAGGCTTGCCCTATGGTATTAGGTTGGATTGCTTTTAGTTTTTCTCTGCCTTCAGTTGATATAGAATGAAGTTGATCAAATTCAAAATCTTTGGTGATTTTAATATTTTCAAGTCTTGATAATTTCTCAGCTGACTCCTTTTCCTTGTTTAAATAACCTTCATATTTTATTTCAATTTCAGCCTGTTCAATAGCTTCAATTGAGCACTTTTTTTCTTTTAAGTACACGTCTAATTCCTCACAAACTAATAGGTCAGTTAAAGTAATATGCGGCCTTGATAGGACTGCTTTAATTTTAACTTTTTGCTTTAAAACTGCACTTCCTAATTCTTCTAATACAGGATTTATGTCCTTTGGGTCAATGCTTTGTTTTTCTAAGAATTTGATAAGCTCTGCTGTTTCAGTTTCTTTCCTTTCTAGTTGTTGTAGCCTTTCTGAGTTGGCAAGCCCTAGTTCATAGCCTTTTTTAGTAAGTCTAATATCCGCATTGTCTTGCCTTAATAATAAACGATATTCAGCACGAGAAGTAAACATTCGGTAAGGCTCTTCAGTTCCTTTTGTTATTAGATCATCTATTAGAACACCAATATATGCATCAGATCTACTTAATATAAATTCTTCTTTTTCATGCGTATTTTGATGAGCATTTATACCTGCCATAAGTCCCTGAGCTGCAGCTTCTTCATAGCCTGTAGTACCATTTATCTGACCGCAAAAGAATAGGTTGTTTACTAGCTTAGTTTCTAGTGTATGTTTAAGTTGTGTTGGTGGGAAATAATCATATTCAATAGCGTATCCAGCTCTAAACATTTTTACTTTTTCAAGACCTTTAATTTTTCTCAATGCCTTAAGCTGTACATCTTCAGGAAGTGAAGTTGAGAATCCATTTAAATAGATTTCAACAGTGTCCCGCCCTTCTGGTTCGATAAATAACTGATGTCTATCTTTACTTGCAAAGCGTTCTATTTTATCTTCAATTGAAGGGCAGTATCTTGCTCCTACTCCTTTTATTCTGCCTGTAAACATTGGAGAATCTTCAAATCCTTCTTTTAATATCGCATGAACTTCTGGTGATGTGTAAGTGATAAAACAAGAGTGTTGATCTTTTATTTTCTCTTTAGTCATGTATGAAAAACTGACAGTATTCTCATCTCCTGCTTGTTCTTCAGTTACTGAATAGTCAATTGTTCTACCATCTAATCGTGGTGGTGTACCTGTCTTCATTCTACCACTTGTGAATCCTAAATCAATTAATTGCTTTGTAATTCCTTCAGCTGATGGCTCTCCTGAACGACCTCCTTTGTAATTCTTTTTGCCTAAATGAATTAGTCCGTTTAAGAAAGTGCCGTTACATAGCACTACACTTTTTGCTGATATTTCAACTCCCATTTTAGTGATTACTCCAGTAACCGTCCCTTTTTCGGTTGTGATATTGTCTACAGTATCTTGACAGAAATCAATATTTTTATTTCCTTCAAGTCCTTTACGCCATTCTTTCTCAAATACTTTTCTATCACATTGCGCTCTAGGACTCCACATGGCAGGTCCTTTGCTTTTGTTGAGCATTCTAAATTGAATAGATGAAGCGTCTGTTACAATTCCTGACATCCCCCCTAAAGCATCAATTTCCCTTATTATTTGCCCTTTTGCCACCCCTCCCATTGCTGGATTGCAGGACATACGCGCAAGAGTTTCTAAATTTTGAGTAACCAATAGTACTTTTGATCCAAGTGTGGCAGCAGCATGTGCAGCTTCACAACCAGCATGTCCCCCTCCTACTATTATTACATCATATTTTTCGTCTAATTTCATAATTTATGCAGCTGAGTAAACAGTATAAAATACTGAAAATAAGTTAGTTAATAAACTTATTTAAATAATAATTTTCTTTTTCCCGCATTGTTTTTGCGTCCTTTTCATTCTTGTCTTTATAGCCGAGCAAATGTAGTAAACCATGAACCATAACTCTGTGTAATTCAGTTAAATAATTAACCTTGTAGGTTTTAGAATTTTCTTCTACCCTTTCCGTGCTGATAAGAATATCACCATTTACAATCTCCCCTTTACAATAATCAAAAGTAATTATATCTGTAAGGGTATTATGGTCCAAAAACTGAATATTTTTTTCCAATAAATATTCATCTTTACAGAGTACATAAACCAGTTCTCCAAGTTGTTGTCCTTCTTCTTTTATCACATTAGTAAGCCATAAACTAATGGCGTCACTATTTATTATTTTGTTACTTTCTATATATTGATATTCTATCATTTGCCTTCTTTAATTAAGGTATTGAAATAAGTATTTACCTTTTTTTTGTAGTAGGGTTTTAGCTGAACAGGTGTTGTTTTTAAAAGCTCTTCCTGCTGTTGTTTTTGCTTTTTATATTCTAAGTATTGCTCAGTTGTGTTATCAGGAATAAAATTCCACTCTGTTGATTTTCTTTTATCATCTTCATCTTGTTCTCTTTCTGCTTTTTCTGCTTCAAGCAAACGAGTGAGAATTTCCTCTTGTCTTGCTATTGTTTCTTGGGTGATTCTATTGTTGATGATATCTGTTTCATTCTCCTCCATATCCTCTAGTATTTTATCAAGTTTTCCTTTCTCTCCATTCTTCCCCTGTTCATCTCTTAGTTCCATCAATTGTTTCCTAATTGCCTCTTGCTTTTTTGCTAATTGCATTAATTTTTTAGCATTCTTCTCTCCTTTCTTTTTTCCTTTTTTACCACTTTTACCTTTTTCCATTTCCTTGTTGAGCTTCTTTTGCGCCTCTTTTAGTTGTGACATTGAAGGTTTTTTGCAATTAGGATTTGGCTTGTTGCAATTTTTTGGTTTGTTGCAATTTGAAGGTGGCATTTCTAAGTCTTTTTGCATTTGCTCCAATATTTCAGATAAAAGTAAAGCTAGGTTATTAGTTGAAGTCATTACGAATTGCTGGCGTTCTGCTGCTTTTTCAATTTGTCTTTCTTCCAGCTCTTTAGTAGCCTTATTCATATTCTTGTTGATGGCGGTAATCTCTCTATTTATGGTCGCTTGTATCTGTACAACTCTTTTACTAAGTGCTAATAGGGAGTCTTCAATAATTTGGCTGTTATCAACTAGTTTGTTTTGCCTTTGAACAATTTTAATAAATTCTGCACTATTTCTAGGAGTACTTTTAGTATGTTGCATTAGTTTTTCCTGATCAAAAGAAAGGGTAACCAAATTTTCAAGGATTTTTCTTAAAGTCTCCATATCCTCTTTGGGTTTGTCCTCACCGCTACTTTGTTGCATGCTTTGCAGTTGTTGTTCTAACTCCTCCAATTCCTCTAAAGCTTCTTCTTGTGCTTTTTTGGCTTTCTTTTTCTTTCCTTTTTGTAGCGCTTCCTTGCTCTCTTGCATTTTTTGTTTTACATCTTCTTCATTGGCTTTGGTGTCAGGCATTTTATTTTTATCCTCTAAAGCCATATTTTTCTTTCTTAGGTCTTGCAAATCTTTTTGCAAATCTTCCATCTTTTTACTTAGTTCCTCTTGTTTTTTTGTAAGCTCTTCTTTTTCTGATTTTCCTTGTTCAGTTTCTTTTTTTAAGTCCTCTTGTTCTTTTTTAAGTGCTGAAATTTTCTCAAGGGTTTCTTCTACTTTTTGTTCAAATTCTAATTGCTTGAAAAGTTCTAATTCCCGATCGAGCTCTTTTTCTAAATCAGTGTTTTCATCATCTAACTTCTCTAGTAAATCTTTTAATTTTTCTTTGTCGGCTTTATCCATCATCTCCTCCATTTCTTGCAAGAGTTTTTTGGTTTCTTCATCAAGGACTTTATTCATCAATTCCTCCAGTTGTTTTTGCTTTTCAAGTAGTGAGGAGTTTAATTTTTCCTTGTTTTTAAGGTTCTCACTATTTTTTTTCTGTGTGTCTTTTATTTGTTGTTCTAATTGCTTTTGTTTTTTTAGAATCTCTTTTGCTTTTTGTTTTTCTTCCCAGCTTATTTTTTTCTTTTCTAAGATGGATTTATTGAGTAAAGCAATGTCTTTTTTTATCTCTTTGGCAAGCGATATTGACTTATTAAGTCCACTTTTTGTTTTTTCATTTTCAGCATCCTTTTTTGCTATTAAGTCCTCTTTTGTTGCGTCTTTGTGTAAAAAACGAGTACTTTTTGTGTTTTTTGACCCATTTACACCATCATTGTCCCAAACTTCAAAATAGTATTCTATCTCCTCTCCTGCTGCTAGGTTTAATTCATTAAATTTAAAGGTGAAAAAGAAAAGTTCCTTAGAGAGTTGTTTAATTGTTAATTGCTGACTTACTAATGGATTGGTGTCATTGCTAGTAATTCGATAATTAAAAGTTAATTTTCGTAAGAGATAATCATCTTCAATTTCTCCACTAAACAAAAATTGAGCATTGGTGCTGTCAAAATTCTGACTGACCTTAATTAAAGGGGACGCATCAGGAATTACTTTTATATAGTAGGATAAGCTATCACTAAGCTGATGTTCGTTTTGGGTGATAATCTGATAAGGAGTGCTGCTGAAAAAAGCTCTTTTATAAGTAAATGAATTATTGGTGCTTTGCTGGTGTTTACTTTTAGAAAAAATAAGGGAGATATTTTTAGTATTTTGTAGGCTTGCATCCCACTGTACTATTGTCCCTTCAGGGATAATTAAATCACCATTGTTTTTAATGACCTCATTTTTAATTTTAGTATAATTTGGGTAGTTTAAAAAGGCGTTAAGGTCAACCACTTTAGGTTGTGGAAGAGCCTTTAGGATGTAATAATTACTATGATAACCTCCAGCTAAAAATTGAAATGAAATATCAGCATTTACTCCTTTGAAAAGATGCTCAAATGTGGTGTTGCTATTGCTTTTTATCCGAAATGAATTACCATCAATCTTTATAAATACTTCACTAGGTATTTCATTTCCTACTATCTCTATTTCCAATGTATAATCTTCATATTGGATTACTTCTAATTTAGGATTCAAAACAAGATACTGAAAAGGTGCTTTAGGCTCAAAAAAGGTATTGTGTTTTAGTATTCTGGCAGAGCTTTCGGTAAGGATATATTGTTTCCCAGAAATGATAAAAAGTAAAATAATAGCAAGAGGGATAAGCACCCATTTTGCATGTTTTTTATTATCAGAATAATTAATGGCATTCCCAAATGAGATAGGTTTTATATCCTTTATTTTTTGCTGAATACTTGCGTTTATTAAAGCGTTATCAGCTTTACTCATCTCCTGTAATTCCAGGATATTTAGTAGCTTATCATCCACCTCAGCAAAATGAGTTCCAATAATTTTTGCAGCTTGCTTGTGGCTTAGCGTTTTACCAAAACTTAACAAATGAAGCAGAGGAATAACAATGTATTTTATTGCAATGCTGGTGTTAATTATAAGGTAGGTCCAGAACAAAAAAGTTCTGCTGCCAACCCCAAATTGTGTAAAATGTTCAATTGTACCAAACAGCAGAAAGAAAATAGTCAATACGGCTATGGAGTAAATTCCCCCTTTAATTAACTGATTAGTATAAAATCGTTTAACGAATTTATTTAGTTTTTCAAACAGTTCTATTTTAGGTTGATTGTTCATCCTTGCAAAAGTACAATTTTTAACGGCTTATCATAAAACTCTATTACTTGATAAATCTTATCTTTGCAACCGAAAAATTAAACAAAATGTCAGAAGTAAGAGTACGATTTGCACCAAGCCCAACTGGGCCACTACATATTGGAGGCGTAAGAACAGCCCTTTATAATTACCTTTTTGCTAAGAAGAATGGAGGAAAAATGATTTTGCGTATTGAAGATACCGATCAGACAAGATTTGTTGAAGGGGCAGAACAATATATTATCAATTCCTTAAAATGGTGTGGAATTGAGTTTGATGAATCAGTAGTTGCAGGGGGAGAGTTTGGACCTTATAAGCAATCAGAAAGGAAGGCTATTTATTTGCCATATGCCGAGCAATTGTTAAAAGAAGGTTTTGCGTATTATGCTTTTGATACTTCAGAGGAATTGACTGCAATGCGTGAAAGAATGAAGGCGGCAGGTGTGCCTTCACCACAATACAATGCTGTAACGCGCACTACAATGCAGAACTCTTTGGCATTATCTGAAGATGAGGTGAAAAAGAGAATGGATGCAGGTGAAGCTTATGTTGTGCGTATAAAAATGCCTAGGAATGAAGAGGTAAAGCTGAATGATATTATTAGAGGTTGGGTAGTTGTAAATACCAATTATATGGATGATAAAGTTATTTTTAAATCTGACGGGTTGCCAACTTATCATTTAGCAAATGTGGTGGATGATTATAAAATGAAAATTTCTCATGTGATAAGAGGAGAGGAGTGGTTGCCATCAGCACCTTTACATGTACTGTTATACAAATATTTAGGATGGGAAGATGCAATGCCAGAATTTGCACACTTACCTTTAATTCTAAAGCCAGATGGAAACGGAAAATTAAGTAAGCGTGATGGAGATCGTTTAGGGTTTCCAGTATTCCCAACACAGTGGATGAATCCAGAAACAAAAGAAATAAGCTCAGGATACAGAGAAAGTGGCTACATTAAAGAAGCATTTATAAATATGCTTGCCTTTTTAGGATGGAATCCAGGTACTACACAAGAGATTTTCTCAATGGAAGAATTGATTGAATCATTCAGTTTAGATAGAGTAGGGAAGGCAGGAGCAAAGTTTGATGTTGATAAAACAAGATGGTTTAATCAGCAGTATTTAAGAGCAAAATCAGGAGAAGTATTGGCGAAAGATTTACAAGTTATCCTAAAAGAAAATGGGGTAGAGGTAGAAGATAGTTTTGTAGCTACTGTTTGTGAGCAATTGAAAGAAAGAGCCACTTTTGTAAAAGATATGTGGGAGGAAGGAAGGTATTATTTTGAAGCTCCTACATCTTATGATGAGAAAACTATCCGTAAAAAATGGAAAGAAGATACTCCAAAATATGTA
>Ga0206679_10000297_pt1 | contig 41397 bp, 34 predicted proteins | sample M110012015metaG_FD_155464 | JGI IMG/M metagenome (GOLD analysis project Ga0206679, IMG submission 155464) | Ammonia-oxidizing marine archaeal communities from Monterey Bay, California, United States - M1 100m 12015 | ecosystem: Environmental > Aquatic > Marine > Intertidal zone | place: USA...
TCGTTTTCCTCGCCCCGTAACCACCCCTATATGCGACAGATTCGCCGCCAGGGCTTCTTCCACCCCATATTGAATGAGCGGCTTGTTGACGATCGGCAGCATCTCCTTGGGCATGGCCTTGGTGACCGGCAGGAAACGGGTACCGTAACCTGCTGCCGGAAACAAACATTTTCTAATCATGCTGAATATCCGCCCTATTCATGTTCTATCACCTTTTCATTTATCTAAAATCTCTTCTTTTACACGACCATACTGATCATCAATCCGGACAATATCGTCCTCTCCGAGATAACTACCCGATTGAATTTCAATGATCTCAAGCGGATTGCTGGCCGGGTTTTCCAGTCGATGTACAGCGCCTACCGGGATATACGTGGATTCATTTTCGTCCAATTCGAACACCTCGTTATCTCGGGTCACCCGCGCCAGGCCAGAAACAACGACCCAGTGTTCCGCCCTGTATCGATGCTTCTGCAATGATAAGCGGGCACCTGGACTGACCATAATCCGTTTCACTTGAAACCGTGGGCCATGATCAATCGCCTCAAAATAGCCCCACGGGCGGGATACCTTGCGATGCGTCAGCCTTTCTTCTCGCCCTGCCGAGGCTAGACCGGCAACCAGTTCCTTTACCTGCTGGGATTTCTCCAGCGATGCCACCAACACAGCATCTGCTGTTTCTACCACCACGGCCTCTTCCAAACCAGCTACAGCAACAATGCGATGTTCAGCGTGAATGTAGCTAGAGGCAGTATCATGGACTAACACATCGCCGGATACGACGTTACCCTGGTCATCCTTATTACCAACCTGCCAGAGCGCCTGCCAACTGCCGACATCACTCCAACTGGCCTGCAGAGGTACCATGGCCGCATGTCCGGTATGTTCCATCACAGCATAGTCAATTGAGTCAGCCGGACTCGCTGCAAATAACGAAGCATCCGGCCTGATGAAATCATGATCGCTGCTACGGCGATTCCAGGCTGCTGAAACCTGTTTGAACATATCCGCCTGGTGAACTGCCAGTTCCTGAAGCAGCACAGCCACAGAAAAAACGAACATACCACTATTCCAGTAGAACCCACCTCGCTCCACATAGGCCTTGGCCTTTGTTAATGGCGGTTTCTCTATGAACTCACTGACTGCGAAACCTGACCCCACCGGCTCACCAGTGCGGATGTACCCATATCCTGTTTCAGGCGCCTCGGCAGGCACTCCGAAGGTGACCAGCAGCCCACGACCGGCTAATTCCACGGCTTGCCGTACAGCCACATGGAACGCTTCCAGATTCTGTATTAAATGGTCAGAGGGTAATACCAGCAACACAGTTTCCTCATCAATTTGCCGCTCCTGGGCCGCCAGGGTAGCCAACGTAATCGCTGGTGCTGTATTGCGGCCTTCTGGCTCGAGAATAATAGCGCTGCAGGTGATGCCAGCGTCTCGAAACTGCTCAGCCACCAGGAATCGATGCGCCTCATTGCAGACAGCGATCGGATCAAGTACTTTGTCTAAACCCTGCAAGCGCTGCACTGTAGCCTGCAGTAAGCTTGCATCTCCGCCAAAAGACAATAATTGCTTCGGATATAGCTGTCTGGACAGTGGCCATAAACGCGTACCTGAGCCGCCGCAAAGAATGACTGGTTGAATAAGCATCACTGCTTCCTGGGAAGAGACCGATCTATTATAACCCAGAAGCCCTGGATTGTTCTGTCCTGCGCCGGTTCAAACGGAAAGTTTAATGGGGACCTTGCTGGCCTGCCGGATCCTGCCAGAAAGTTGAAAAAACGATTTCTCCATTGATGAAGTAGACTGCATCATCATGAATGATAGATCGGCTCTGGCTGGAGGCATACTGGCCTGGATCTAAATTCTGAACATTCAGATATCCCATTTCTATCAAGCCAGCTAAACCCGGATTATCTTTATCCGATAGTTCATACAAATACAGCCGCTCAGCGGAAACGAACCCGGATTCATCTATACCCCATCCACTGACGGGTATCGCCAGGCGGTCAGCAGCAGCATTGAGTGCCTGGTAAGTAAATCCGTGTCGATCATACTCCGCGCTGGAATAGCTATAGTCCAGATCAAGCCCCGCTTCCAGTGCGGTTCTAGACACGGCTTGGCTTAGATTCGTAACATCAAACAACTCTAACTTGGCCAAACCATTTTCAGACAAACCCAGACCCAACAGCAGGTCCTCGGTAACCGGGTGGAGAAAATTTGAAAAGCCGGTGACTTCGAGCTCTCCGGCGATGACGGGGTCGGAAGGATCGGATAAATCAATGGTATAAAGGGGATCAATCCGTTCAAAAGTCACCAGGTAAGCTCGCTCAGCCAGAAACCGCACACCATAGAGGTCTTCGTTTTCCTTCCCCAAAGCAGTCGGTTTTTCCGCATTAGGTAACTGGCCGATAACTTCTAATGCAGGCTCGTCAACAGAGGGGGCCAGAACAAAAAGCTGATGTTCCCAAAGATCGTTACTTTCCCCAGTAAAACGGCTGGTTACCATGCGCAGGTTTTCATCATATTCACTGATTCTGAAATCCCGGTTGTCTCCCAGAAACAACCCTCCACTGACCTCACCAGAGCCAGTATAATCGAGACTATCCAAGTCAAACCGGTGCACCAGCGTCATCTGGCGCGCGTCTGAGTCGCTCTCGACTGTGTGCAACTGGGTGAGATACAGGGCATTTTCCGAAACATAAACACCATTAGTCGATTCAGCGTAACACATGACATCCTGAATGGTGCCTTGCTGTGGATCATACAACAGGATACTGGTAATGGTAGGAAAGCCCAGGTCACGAGGTGCCAGCTCATGGCCTGCATCAATTCCGTAGCACTGATCTGGACCCAATGCGTCAACCACACTGCCATCCACCGTCACCTCAGGCAATAGATCATCAATGGTCAATGCATCCAGGATCGCCTGATTTAACTGCAGGTCCTCCTCAGTTTCTGGATAATAGTTCAAACCCTCGATATCCGGTGTATGCCGACTGATAAGATAAATCCCATCCGCCGTCTTTCGACTGGTGACAAATACACCTTCTATTTCTACCTGATTGAGAAGGGTATTTTCAGTTGAACCCGTATCATAAACGTTAAGGCCGGAAGCCTGCTCCTGCCAGCGAGTCAAATCATCGAAAACCCGACCATAACTTCCCCACCAAGCTGAACTAGTGATAGCAATTAAGCGGTCTTCGCTGAGATACAGCCCCTCAACAGCGTCTTCGTTGCTTAACTCAATGCGTCCCGTTTCCTCTATCCCCGCCAATTCTGGGCTAGTCGTCATAATTCTAATGGCAGGCAGAGGCTCATCTACCACGGCATTGTCTGCCCCGTCATCGGTAGCTGCACCTTCAGGCAGACCATCATCAACGATAAAACAACAGGATAGACTCCGGGTGGGGGCTATAAAAAGACGACTGCCATCGTATTTGATGACATCATGCTCATCGACACTGGCTTCCTGGGTATAGGTTGTCGTATACCCAGCGTCACTGCTTCCAGTATCTGTATCTGACATCACTTCAGCGGACAGCAGTTGTCGTTGTTGCGCAGCTGCGAGTTCACGCTTCAGACTGACTTGAACAGAAGACAAAAACTGCTCACCCGTTTCGAAAGGAATCAGCAGGCCTGTTTTCGGTACATTTGTCACCGGTGACTCTACCGTACTCGAACCCTCTTGGGACCCGCCACCACAACTGCCTAGAAATAACACAGCCAACAAGTAAAAACCGGCTTTTATCTCTCTTTTCCAACAGCTCGCGTTGAACTGATCTGGCTGGTTATCTACAAACATGTCCCGCTTTCCAAAATTTTACCACGCTCAATGTCACCGAGAACCCTCCGACCGGTTTTTGATAATTTCACATAACATCCATGAACCTAACCTGAATCATCTGCTAACGTCGGCACCAATCCAGCCCTGCAAACAACGTCAGCAGTCGAATTGATGTTCGACACAACCGCCTCTAAAATCGAAAGATTTTATCATTCGGCTGGTTCACACAACATTAATATCAGATTAATTTACCCTCACTCGGCGCGCCCGGCGTTGGTCACGGTTTTGTTAAGATCTGACCAGGCCCTTTTGGATATCTGCTACCAGAACATCAGGTGTTGAGTCCTCGGCAGGACCAAGCACGTCTGGACGCAGGGGTAAGCCAAAGCTGAACTTACCCCCCTAGCGAGAAACTATAGCCGTAGCTTGCTAGTTCAACCCTTCAATCGACAGCAGCGGTATAGCTTCACTTCCGGTAAACCGGGGCAGGACCCCGTTCCATTTCTCAGCGATTCGAAGTTGAATCAGTTGGGGATTATCTTTCAGCGCTTTAGCCTCTCTCTCGATGGCATCCGCTCTAGCTTTTGATTGCACCTCAATCTCATAGGCCATGGCATCAGCAGCCAGTGTTTTTTCTGCCGCTGCGGCTTCTGCCTGGGTGACTCGCTTCAATTTCTCATTCTTTGCCTTCAAGGCCTCCTGTTCCGCTCTGACCTTTTCTTCAATTGCCCTGTTGAATTCGGCAGAAAAATCGAAATCAGTAATGGCAATATTAGCAATGGTCAGGGAACCGATGAGTTCCTTTTCTTGCAGGGTTTCATTCAAAAAGCTGTCTATCTGGGCTTGAATTCGGTTCTTTACCTCATCTCGCTTGGTAATAAGCTGTTCGGCGGTATAGAGGGCCGTAATCGCCTTCACCGACTCCATAATGGCGGGATCTATGAGTGTTCTTTCCACTACAAGGCGAGTACCAATACGCTGCAGCGTCTGCGGCATCAACGCCGCATTCATCGAATATTGAACCGCCACCTTGGTACGTACTACCTGCAGATCCCTGGACGACGCGCCAGCGTCAGATTCAGCTTTACTCAGGCGCACATCAAATTCCTGGACCGTATCCAGAAAGGGGGCTTTCAGGTGAAAGCCTTCTGGCAGATATTGCGGCTGAACAGCGCCCAATCGTTTTACTACGCCGACGTAACCAGCATCAACAACAACAAAACTAGACAATGCCAGAGACACTAAAATCAGACCAACTATAGCGGACATACCGATTTTCAAACCATTCATGGAACAATTCCTTGACTAAGATAACCTTATTCTACTCTAAAAAAAATTATCTTAAATATAAATAATGCAGAGGGCCGCGCTGCTCAACCGAACGTGGAAAGCCCTTATCGGATCATCACTAGGATTCGTCTATACGGTCTTTTCCATCAGCATAAATGGCTGCAAGCTTACGATAGTAAAGTGCGTTGGCCGAGTTTGCTGCCGAATTATCCCGTCTAGCTATTAGCTTGGCAGGCACCCCACCAATCACCGAATTCTCTGGAAATACAGATCCTTCACTAACGATGGCCTGACCAGCAACAATCGAGTTTGCACCAATATCCGCTCCATCCATCACCGTCGCATTAATGCCTATCAGACAGTTATCTCCTATCCTGCAGCCGTGCAAGGTTACGTGATGGGTTATCGAGCAATTCCGGCCAACCCGGGTTGCCGTCTCAGTGCCTTCATGAATCATCACAAAATCCTGAATATTAGTGCCTTCATCTATAAAGATCTCGAACTGCTCGCATCGGGTCACGACATTAGCCCAAATGGACACATCTTTACCAATCCAGACCTTGCCATGAAGATGGGCGGTATCATGAATAAACAGCGGGTCATTAAGTTCAACAAAAGGGCCAATATGAGCCATCAACAGGTTCCTCGTATCAAGTATTATTCCAATTTCAGGTTTACTTTAAACCACTTGGGCTGCCTTCTAAGCCCGGGTATTCTAATTCGACGTCCCTGCCTCAGGAGATTTGGCTGAATCCAATATGGCTGCCAATTGGGGTCGATGGCGAGCTATCTCATCGTTGGTGAGCCCCTCCAGGGAATGAGGGAATTTGAGCCACTCATCGGTTTCGTGAATATAGTAATCTGGTTCTCTTTCAGTCAGATTTCGCAACGGCTTGTAAAAAGGCACGGCTACACGGATATCTGCAGGCGTATTTCTGCGTGCCTTTGCCGAAAGGTAATCGATAACAGCGGCAATACTCCTGCCAGTATCAAATACATCGTCTACAATGAGCATCGCATCCTCCTGACGAGCATGTTTAATCAGATAATTCATACTGTAAAGCTGTACCTGATTACTCCGTCCATCAATACCAGTATAAGAAGCGGTACGAATGGCGATATGGTTTGCCTGCACACCCTGCGACTCCAGGTACTCCTGCACCGCGATACCAATAGGAACCCCGCCACGCCAAATGGCGACGATAAAATCGGGTAAAAACCCACTGGCCAGGACTTGCGCACCGAGACGCCAACTGTCTTCCAGTAATTCCTGTGCATCCAGATAGCGTTTTCCAGACATATTGAGTTATCCTTTTAACATCGAGCAAAGTAGCCAGTATGCAACAGAAAACCTTTTTAGATGAAACAACCATTATAGAAGATAGTTTTCGCCTGGGTGTCAAAATATATCGATCCAACTTTAAACCTTCATTTATAGTCGGCTTGTGGCGTGGTGGCAGCACTATCGGAATTTACATTCAGGAATGTCTGCAGACCCTGGGTATTCAGACTGACCATATCGCCATCAGGACATCTTATGCCGGAGAGCAGGAATACCGAAAAATGCTAATGGCAGAAAAACCAGACATCAGAGTCCATGGCACTCAGTACCTGCTAGAGACCCTTAATGCCGACGACCAGCTACTGATCGTCGATGATGTGTTCAGTTCTGGCCTCAATATGCAGGCTGTACTCACCAAACTCAAAAGGCGCCTAAAAAGGAACCTACCCGAACAAATTCGTATTGCCTGTCTATACCGAAAGCCTGAAATGACAAGAGTAGAATTTGAACCTGACTATTTCCTCCATGAAACCAATGACTGGTTGGTATTACCCTATGAATTGATCGGTCTCAATGATCAGGAACTGGCGCGGCACAAACCTGCATTACAGAAAATAAACGCGTCGGTAAAACCCCCATGGACTGCAACCTAATTACCCGCTTAAGGATATTATTGTGTACGAATTGACCGTTCTCATCAGTACAGTCGTCCTGACCAGCTTGATCTGCTGCAGTGCCAGATGGTTGGGTGCTCACATATTACCGCCTCTACTAGCTGGGTCCGTTGTCACATCGATATTTGTAGCGGGAAAACTCGGCGACCTTACTCTCGGTGGCTTCGATACAATTTCAATATCGGTTTCCATCCTGATTTACAGCAGTACCTTCCTCATTACAGATGTGATATCAGAACTATACGGCCCGAAGTTAGCTCAATCTGCCGTCCTTGGAACCGCCTTGTGTTATCCGATTGTTCTCGCTGCCACACAGTTCAGCATTCACTGGCCCCCCAGCATCTACTATCCAGACCAGGAATCATTTGCCAGTATCATGGGATTTGCCGGTCGAGTCACGCTGGCATCACTGCTCAGCTATCTGATCAGCCAGAGCTTTGACGTCTGGGCTTTCCATAAGATCAGAAGCTATACCGGTCAATCCAAACTGTGGATGCGAAACAACGGATCTACCTTCATCAGCCAGGGCCTGGATACGGCTATTTTCTATGGGTTTGCTTTTTACGGATTAGTCCCATTTGAGCAACTCCTGAAACTGATTCTAGTTGCTTATATCTGCAAATTAGGGATTGCCCTGATTGATACGCCGTTTGTCTACGCTGTCATCTATTTTGTAAGAAGAGACCGGCCCGCTGCGGCTGCCCCCCCATAACCAACAGCTCAAAGCAATCAATCCGGAGTTGAATACCCACTGTTTTTACGAATAGCCAACTGACAAATAAAGTCATGAGCTAAGGTTGCAGCCGCAATAGCTGTAATCTCAGCGTGATCGTAGGCTGGAGCTACCTCCACTACATCCATGGCAATGATATTAAAATCCACCAATGCCCGTGTAATGGCAAACGCTTCACTGGAGCTTAATCCACCCGCAACCGGAGTACCCGTTCCCGGGGCAAAAGCAGGATCAAGACAATCGATGTCAAAGGTTAAATAGGCTTGATGGTCACCAACCACTCTCCGGATTTCCGACACCGCCTCAGCACAGCCATGTTCGTGAATCCACGGTGCAGTTAACACGGTAAAACCATGGTCACTGTCGCTGAATGATCTGATACCTAGTTGAATGGAACGACTGGTATCGATCAAACCTTCATTTTTTGCTCGCAAAAACATGGAACCATGGTCAAGTCGCTGGCCGTCATCAGGCCAGGTATCAACATGTGCATCAAAATGGATAAGCGCTAGGGGGCCAAACTTTTCAGCATGGGCCTTCAAAAGCGGGTAGGTGATAAAATGATCGCCTCCCAAGGTCAGCATAGTAACATCCTGCTGCAGTAATTTACGCGCGTGTTCGAGAATGACATCGACGGCCTGCTCGGGGTACCCGGAATCAAAATAGCAGTCACCATAATCGGCTACTGCCAGGGTCTCAAAAGGATCGATATTATAAGGAAAAGCAGAGCTGGAAATCTCTGCTAACTGGACACTGGCAGCCCTGATGGCCTGCGGCCCCAGCCGGGTTCCTGGCCTGAAGGTGGTAGCAGCATCAAAGGGCAGCCCAGACACAACTACATCCGCACCGGCAATATCCTGGGTATACTTTCGCCGAAGAAACGAAAGCTGCCCGCCATAGGTCATACCAGCGTCCTGGGTAGTTACGAGATCCTGCCTTACGTGGGGCTGTTGATTGGCCATGCTTTAATTCTATTAGTAGGGACAAACCCATCATGCCTGTTAATTTAGGCAAGGTCGAGTCGCTGGAACAGACGCGGGCAAAGCAGCAACTTCACTAAGCCAACAATCCCCGAACGTTATCGAGGATAAACTGGTTTGGATGAAAACCAAAATCCAGATTTCGCTATAGCATGCTGCCCAGGTAATTGACTTCCCAGGAAGAAATACGGCTACTGAAATCCTCTAATTCAGTTCCTTTTATAGACAAATAAACATCGACAAATTCCTGGGAAAATAGCTCTGCCAGCTTTTTGCTGGCCTTTAACCGGCGCAGTCCTTCACCTAAACTATCCGGCAGGCCTGTCGTCGTGTCCCAGGCATCCTCCTCGTTCGCCGCAGTTGGCTGCAAGGTTTCCTCCATGCCGAGCAAACCGGCAGCCAGGATTGCTGCTAACAAAAGATAGGGATTCGCATCTGCGCCGGCAACTCTGGTTTCAACCCGGCCCGCATCTGCCGGCCCATAAGGCACTCGCAGCCCTGTACTTCTATTATCGTAGCCCCATTCAAGGTTAATAGGCGCAGATCGGTCTCCTATAAACCGTTTGTAACTATTCACATTGGGCGCCAGAAGCGAAAATGCATCCGGCAGGTAACGTTGTAATCCACCGATAAAATGCTGCAGCGGCTCTGGCGCCTGCTGGTTTTCCAGCGTAAACAGGTTTACACCCTGGGCATCCAGCAGACTGCAATGCACATGCAATCCGGATCCAGGCAAGCTGAAGGCTGGTTTGGCCATAAAACTAGCCAGATAACCCTGTTCTAGGGCACAGGCTTTCACCAGGCGCTTAAGCAAAAACATCTGGTCTGCAATCGCCAATACCGGTGCGTGATCCACATTTAATTCTAATTGCGCCGGACCGACCTCGTGAATGACCGCACCAAGTTCAATGTTCGCTTCCACACACATTGCCTGTAGGGAGGTCACGAAAGGCCCGTAGCGATCCAGGGCATCGAAGCTAAACGCTTCTCCACCAAATTCGTCTCTACCATCATAGCCAGACCCCGACCTCAAACTGACATCACCTCTCTTCGGGGGATCTAAAAGGTAAAATTCCAATTCCGGGGCAACGATAGGAGTCAGGCCTCGTTCCTCAAACCTGCTGATGATACCCGTTAGCACATTGCGGGAATCGTAGGGAAGTGCCTTGCCGTTTTTATCCAGGGCCTGGCAGATCACCTGTCCAACCTCCCCTTGCTTCCATGGTGTAGGCCGGTAAGTGGCCCAGTCAGGCTTCATGATGAGGTCTTCATCCTTGGGGTTGAAGGTTTCCATAGCCGGTTCTGTATAGTCTCCATTGATGCACTGGAACAACACCGCCTCTGCCATCCTGGGAAGATCTTTATCATCAAAGCTTGCCGATGCGATGGTCTTGCCGCGTGGCACACCATTGGCATCCGTCATTAGCAGGTCAATTTGACCAGCAAGATGAGCTGGTTTATTCACCGGAGTCCTCCTTGGAATTGGCCTGCTTCACTTGCTGGTCCCCACACAAACACACTCCTCTCAATAAAAACAAAAGCCAGAATCCACAAAAACGCATCCCACATTGGCCGCTAGTGCCAGATAGACAAAATCCTTGAGCAGTGTAAATCGCTGCTGCAGAACCCAGGCCGTCAAACACGCATCTCCTGACGCAGCTTAACAGCAGCACCAAACTGCTGAAACAGGGTTTTCGAGAGTAGATCTTCTTGAAAATGCCATTCAGGGTGCCATTGCACACCAAACACCCAACTCCCTGGCACCGATACCGCTTCTACCAGGCCGTCCTCAGCAGTGGCTTCCACACACAATCCGCTCGCCAGCCGATCCAGTCCCTGACCATGCAATGAGTTAACCCAATAGTCTCCGCTGGGAAGCCAGTCTGATATCCTGCCCTGGTCGGTCAAGTAAATTTGATGCCGCGGTGAATATTGCTCATCCCGGGAAACATCGGTTGGCTCGCGATGATCCAGATAACCTTGCGTCGCATGGACACTGGGATTCAAGCTGCCTCCCATAGCAACATTAAGCTCCTGTATCCCTCGACAGACGGCCAGCACAGGCAAACCGATATCAAGGGCAAAATCAATCAGGGGAAATACTAACGCATCTCTTTGCGCATCAGGCTGCAGCGCTGCCAGACCAGAGTCATACCGACTTGGATGAACATTGCTAACACTCCCGGTTAAAAACAACCCATCCACCGATTCAAGTAATGGCTTCAGACTCGACGTTTCCAGGCAGTCACTCATATCCTGGCCCTGCCCCCAGGCCGGTAGCAGTAAAGGCATTGCTCCTGCTCCATGAGTGACCGCATTAATATATTTTTCGCCAACGCTATGAAACGGATAAGAACCAAAGGCTTTAACATCACAGGGCAGTAACACAACAGGTCTAGTCATCTCTGGTAAACAATCTCCCCCTGTAGCAGGGTCTTGTACACCTGCACATCACCAACATCAGATACAGGAATTTCAAACAGGTTTTTTTCAAGTATCACCAGATCCGCCCACTTATTTATTTCTATACTACCAACCTGATCCTCCTGGTGCATGATAAAGGCCCCATTAAGAGTATAAACTTTAATCATATCCGCTAGTGACATGCTCTCATTCCGATTCAACACCCCTGTTACAATCCCGGACTCATCGGCTCTGGTAACGGCTGTCTCGATCGCTTCAAGGGGATTCAGAGAGGTTACATACCAGTCACTTCCACCCACTAAAGTAGCTCCAGAGGATGCTAGAGAAGCCAACGGATACATCTCATTGACCCGTTTCGCACCCACGGCCGGCAGGTTGATGTCCGTAATATAGCCATCAGGATAGGCCCAGAGCGCCTGGAAATTTGCACCAACCTCAAGTTCAGCAAAGCGGCCACGGTCCGCTTCGTCAATGAGTTGCAAGTGGGCGATATGATGACGATTATCCCCACTACCATTTTTATTGCGGGCGTATGCGACGGCATCGAGACTGACTCTGGTAGCCATGTCTCCGATAGCATGGAACATAATCTGGATACCCCTCGCATCCAGGTCAGCCACCAACGTCTTTAGTTCATCAGGATCAATTAATAGCATCCCCCGCTCTCCGCCACTACCGATATAAGGCTCCAGCAATGCGGCAGTTTCACCTTCAAGCACCCCATCGACAAAAATCTTGGCGGCATCCAGGCGAAGTCGTTTATCACTATCCCGATCATCCGGCCGAATTTTATCCCCATCCATCGTGTCACCAATGGATGCGAGTACCGGTAAAGAGAGCACCATACGAGCGCTCAATTCGTTGAGATCAAGCAGCTGCTGATAGGCTCGGATCTCATTATCAGCAGACGATGCATCGATCATTGATGTAATACCAAAACTGTTGGCCAACCGAAGCGCCATCCGGGTAGCCTCCAGGTGCTTTTCAGATGGCAACTCTGGAACGATCGTCTCCAGTAGCATCTGGGCAGATTCCCGTAATGTTCCTGATGGCAATCCGGCGGCATCCCTTTCGATAACCCCTTGGGCCGGATCGGCAGTTGTCGCACCGATTCCGGCAAGCGTCAGTGCAGGACTATTAGCCCAAGAAGAATGGCCATCCTCACCTCGCAAATAGATTGGCCGCTCCGAATTGATAGCATCAAGCAGCGCTTTTGACGGATTTGCCCGCTCAAATAAAGACAAGTTCCAACCACCTCCCAGCAACCATTCTCCTGGAGCCAAAGCGGCATCGCAGGCACGTACCTTTTCAAGCAAGTCTGGTACCGATGCTAGCCCACTTAAATCACATTGCAGGAGCTGAATCCCCCCTCCAAGCAAATGCAGATGAGCATCATGGAAGCCGGGTAAAACCATCCGGCCATCAAGCGCCTCAACGGGACCCTCAAACTTATTTGTAATCTCTTTATTTGAGCCCACTGCAACGATAACGCCATCTCGAATGGCAACCGCCTCTGCCCACGGGTGCTCGGGATTGACTGTATAAACTGCAGCCGATGTCAGCAGCAGATCCGCCGATTCCAGTTTCGAACAGCTAACAGTGCCAAGCAATAATAACCAACACACCAGGATTCGAGTTTTTTGCATCATAGCGTTGGTACCGGATCGATTAGACAGTGGTTCAGCTCAGGCGCTGTAAACCTTACTGAAGGGTGACTCGCATGATTACTATCAGAGCATATTACCAATGGTAGGGTCCTTGGATTGTAAAAATTTAAGATCAATCATGTCAAGCTGCATAGCGGGTACCCCTAGAGCGCAAAAGGCTGGCAAATTCGCTTCATAATAAGCCCTGGCAAGACTGGAAAAGCACCTATAAAAAGGATTCGAACCTGCTTGCATTAATCCAAAAGAGTTTATTGCCACTGACCATTAGATATGTTCAGATCTACTGCTTTGAAGGACCGAAACTGAACCTTTAAACCTACTTGAAATCACCGAGTAGGCGAACATGCTCCAGCCGGATTGGCTGTCAGACGAGGCGAACCACTGGATAGATCTGGTCATCTTCTGTCACTAGTTGCTCTTTGGGCTAGTTCTCAAGTGACAAACCAGTTCTTAGAACACGGCTGAAGCAAGGTTCAAGCAAAGTCCGTTTCACCCAGCGAAAGGATGAATAAATATGGGTAGAGAACACAATACTACTGAAAATACCGGGATGGGCCGGGATGCCATGCTACACCCGTTTACGGACTTCAAACGCTACAAGGAAACAGGCGGGCGCACCTATGTCGGTGGCGAACACATTTATATTAAAGACACGGATGACAATCTAATACTCGATGGTATGTCAGGTTTATGGTGTACCAACCTGGGTTATAGTCAAGACAGCATCAAAGCAGCAGTGGCAGACCAACTGGAGCGGTTACCCTTCTATAACAGCTTTTTTAACTGCACGACCGATGCCACTATCCGCCTCTGCCACCAGCTCAGTCAAATCTTCCCTGAAGAATTTAATCACTTCTTCCTAACCAATTCAGGATCTGAGGCAAACGATACCAATATCAGGCTGGTCCACCGATATTTTGATCTCATCGACAAACCTGAGAAAAAACTCATTATCAGCCGAAAAAATGCTTATCACGGCAGCACTATTGCAGCAGCCAGCCTGGGCGGCATGAAGGGCATGCATGATCAGTTCACTCGGCTCCATTATGTGCATCATATAGACCAGCCCTACAACTTTGAGCTAGCAGACAACCAAACCCCTGATGAGTTTGGAATACAATGCGCGAACAAACTGGCCGATAAAATAGATGAATTAGGCGCCGATAAAGTGGCTGCTTTTATAGCAGAACCGATTCAAGGTGCCGGTGGCGTCATCATACCGCCCGCCTCTTACTGGCCAGAAATTGACCGAATATGTAAGCAAAGGGACATCCTCCTAATCAGCGATGAAGTCATATGCGGCTTTGGCAGGACCGGGCAATGGTTTGGTTGCCAGACCTTCGGTTATAAACCCGACCTGATCACTTTTGCCAAGGCGGTGACCAATGGCTACCAACCCCTGGGCGGTGTTGCCGTGAGCGATACTATCGCCGATGTTATCACCAGCCAGGGTGGTGAATTTGCGCATGGCTTTACCTATTCAGGACATCCCGCTGCTTGTGCTGCTGGTGAAGCCACACTGAAGATCTATCAGCAACCGGATATGCTAAAAAAATTGCAGTCTGACACTATGGTCTATTGGCAGGACCAATGGGCAACACTGGCAGACCACCCTATTGTCGGGGAAGCTCGTAGCCAGGGCCTACTCGGAGCCCTTGAATTGGTTCGTGATAAAAATAGTCCCGCCCGCCTAGCGCCCGACGGCGAGGCCGCCGTTTACTGTCGCAATACAGCAATCGAGAATAACCTGATGATACGCCAGGTTGGTGACTCCATCATCAGCGCACCACCGGTCATCATCAGTAGAACAGAAATAGACCTTTTAATAGCGCGACTTCGCTCTGCCCTGGATATGACAGCTAGGCAATTTGGCATCAACCATTCCTAAACATCTCTTTTCACAGGGAATCCGGCATGCTCGAGCACTTCAAGAACCTACCCTCGCACTGGTTCGATCGTCAGGATGAATCAGCGGACCACTATTTCTACACTCAAGCCAGAATGGTCCAACACATTGATCTCAGTACAATCAATGAACTGACCGAATTTTATCGTCATTTCCTCAGAAAGGATGCCGACCTTCTGGACTGCATGACATCTTGGGTGTCACATTTACCAGAGGAAATGGAATTCGGTCACATAACGGGTCTTGGCATGAATGCTGAAGAACTGAGCAGCAATCCCAGGCTTAGCCGCTGGTGTGTTCACGATCTCAACAAAGACCCGATCTGTCCTTTTCCGCAGGCTGAGTTTGACTATGCTCTGATCACAGTTTCAATACAATATCTCGTTAAACCCATAGAGGTGCTAGCTTCAATAAGGAGATCCTTGAAAGCCGACGGACAGATCTCAATCGCCATGTCGCATCGCTGCTTCCCCACCAAAGCGATTTCAGCTTTCCAGATACTACCGCCTGAACAGAGAATTGAACTAGTCAAGTCTTACCTTGAACAGGCTGGTTTTTCGTCATCGGAATTCCATGACCGTTCGCCACAATCCGGAGATCCGCTGTGGATAGTGACCGGCAAAACCTGAGCCACCAAATTACAAAGCAGCCTGCAAGGCATCAAGTTTAACTCGGCGAACGCCGGCGCGGGATTCGGGAGCAGCATTTAACACCATGGTAGTATGTTGCTCCGGCGAATAAGCCTCCCAGAGTGGCAGGTCCTCGCAATTGGGATGCCCATTCCTGGCAAAATTAGTCCAGTACCGGCTCATTGTCACCGCTAACGCTTGATCAATCTGTGACCAGTAGGCACCGGCTTTATCAAGATTGTTAAAGACGTATGCCAGATCACCGGAGTGATAAGCTCCTGCGCTGTGAGGCCCCCCTGGCAGCTCAAGCTCAGCCGAATCCGGCAAATATATCCTCGATGCAGGAGGAATATGGTCCATAAAATACAGGAAAGACGGTTGACCCATTGCACTATTAAAGCCCGCCCACTGACGCATGCCCAATGCCATGAACAGATCCGTGGCAATGGCGTGTTGAGCTATCCCAGGAGACCGCTGTATGTCTTCTGCATAGGCTTTCTTAATCGCCAGGTGTTGATTACCAGCGGTGCTGAAAGTTTGATTTAAATACCGATCAAACTGCGCGTCGGTGAGGCTGTCATTGAGGGGAAACAGTAAATAGCCTTCATTGGCGAGGCACCCCAGTAGCAAGGGCATCTTTGCAGCCACACCTCTTGCAAACCTATTGCTTGGCGGTTCAGGCAGAACCCAGCCATCGATGGTAATACGACTCCTGCTGGCCCAGTTAGTCGCCAATGCAGCTTCGAGTATTTGCTCATTAGGCAGGGCCCTGAGCTGCTCCAGACTAATATCCTCAGCCAGTGTTGAAACCAGTTTTTTACCCGTTGCAAAACCATCCGCATCCGTGGCAAATGACTCTAGACAACTGGCCGACTGGCCAATTGCCTTGTGAAACAGGCCTTGCGCCAGCGGCGACGCCATCAAGGCGCAGATACTCTGGGAGCCAGCAGATTGGCCGAACACGGTAACATTGCTGGCATCTCCGCCAAAAGCCTCTATATTCTGTTGGACCCATTCGAGGGCCGCGATTTTATCCAGCAGGCCATAGTTACCGGAAGAATTGAGCGGGGATTCTTCAGACAGCAACGGATGCGCCAAAAAACCCCACGGTCCCAATCTGTAATTGATGGTCACCAACACAACACCTAGACTGGCGAGATGAGTCCCATCAAACAGTAAGTTATGGCCCCAGCCACCGGTATGGGCGCCACCGTGGAACCAGACCATCACCGGCAGATTAACAGCATCTTCCGCACTCCAGACATTGAGATACAGACAATCTTCACTGCGCTCGAACACGCCCCTGCTCCAGACAAAAGCATCCTCGCTATGCGCCTGCCAACCCGGTAGAGAGAACTTATTAGCAGCGCGTATACCAGCCCAGGGTTCAACCGGTTGGGGTGGCTTCCAACGCAGGTTACCTACCGGTGGTTGAGCATAGGGCAGGCCTTTAAAGACCCTTATGGCTGGATCTGTAGCCGCAACTTCACCTGATACCCGACCTTGACTGATTTCAATATTTGCATTCATGAACTTTCGGCTCCCTGTTGTCACAGACCCCTTGCTGAAAAGACCCATTAGCACCGCATTTAAGCCATCGCAGATGATATTGACAACATTCTAAATTAACTCTTTTGCCTGGCCGGGTCTCTGGGTCCAGGGCTTGGATATGAACAAACCTTCTCATTGTCGAGGGGCGCTTGAACAGGTAGCCGGGCTATTGGACTGTTTCTCCTAGCCATCATCCCTGGGAACTGCCCGACATCGCCTCATAAACCATGGCTTTGAATTCAAAGCTGAAAGGATGCAGAAAACCCGGCATACGCTGCGTGAAACACAGCCCTGAAATCCCTGAATGTGGCGCCATCCAGCTATGCGTACCGGCGATCCCACCCCAATGGTATTCGTCCTGAGATCCTGGCGGGTCAGCTTCGATCAACTGGGCTTTAAGTGCAAAACCAAGGCCAAACACGGTTCCTGGCATCTGCCAGCCCATAAAATTAACGCCAACACCCTCAACTAATTGATTGCTGCGCATTAACTCCAGGGTTTCAGCCCGAATAATACGTTGACCGAACCATTGCCCACCATTAATGATCATACGGATGAAATTCAGGTAATCTGCCACCGTCGAAACCAGCCCACCACCACCACTGAGAAATTGGGTCGGTTTATTAAAACTACCGCCGATAGCATCATCGGACTTCACCAACTCGGTATTCATCGGCTCCATCAAGTTGGTTGGGGCATACAATGTAGTGAAGCGATGGACTTTATCTTCAGGAACCCAAAAATCCGTGTCAACCATCTGCAGTGGCCTGAATATCCTCGCCTTAAGATATTCGTCGAACTTCTGTCCGGATAATACTTCAACTAGTCTCGCACAGATATCAGTGGCAACCGAATAGCGCCAGAAAGAGCCAGGCTCATAGGCCAGTGGTAACGCAGCGACCCGTTTACAGAGCTCCTCCAGATCACCTCCGCCTGCGTTAATCAGCGTCCCAATCCCCTGTTCAGTATATAGCTTGTCGATCACTGAGTCTGGTTCGAAATGGCCATAACTGAACCCTGCACTATGACTCAGAATATGTTTTATAAGGATTTTCTGCTCGGCGATTTTGCAATCTTCAGCATGAGTTGCTGCTGCATTCAGTACCTGCATATCAGCAAACTCCGGCAGGTATTGCTCTAACGGATCTTCCAGCCTGAAGTGGCCACCTTCATAAAGTTGCATCAGGGCAACAGAGGTGACAATCTTAGTATTCGAATAAATCCTGAATATGGCATCCTCTGGTAATACGGAAGCTGCTTCAACATCCTGAAATCCCAGATGCTGCACATCAAGTACATCAGTACCTTTTAGGATCACAGTGCTCACGCAGGACAATAAGCCTTTGTCGATATAACTCTGCATCCTGGTTTTGATAGGACTAAAGTCAAATTTATGCTCTATTACATGAATCGACATCATTATTTTCCTTCATTTACGTACCTAATATGTACTTAATATGTACCTGATATTTATTGCTGAGCGACCTGTTCCCAGAGCTGAGCCGCCTGCTCCTAGACTTTAGCGTTGATCGGCTAACCGCCCCTACTTTTACCTACCCAGCCGGCAATTGATCTGGCTTGTAACCTGGCTTGAGCGTTTATGCCGAATAAAAAGCAGCACAACCAAGACAATTAATGCACAATTAATGCACAATTAACCCACAATGCAAGATGCAGCTAATGCACAATACATGGTGCAGCCAACCCTGCCAGACATTTCCGGCAGTCTTCAAATAAATCCCTAACCCCCATACATTGATAGCAGGAGAGTAGCAGATGAGGCTTAACAAAAAAATCGCCATTATCACCGGCGGCGCCAGTGGTATGGGTCTGGCCACCGTACATCGCTTTCTCGAAGAAGGTGCCAAGGTGGTAATAGCCGACTTTAATGAAACAAAAGGCCATGAAGCCCTCGAGCAAGCCGCCCAAGCTGGCTTCAAAGAACAGATATTATTCAAGAAAACCGATGTCGCATCAGAAGATCACATAGAAGCACTATTTGACCTCACCCTTTCGCAATTTGGCAGTCTTGATATTGTCTTCAACAATGCAGGAGTTGGCGGTGCAATAGGCCCACTAACAGAAACTTCTACAGCCGATTGGGACTATACTTTTGATGTTCTGGCCAAAGGCGTATTCCTAGGCATCAAGCATGCTGCTCGAACCTTTAAATCGCAAGCCAAGGGTGGCAGCATCATCAACACTGCCTCAATTGCCGGACTTAGCGGCGACGCGGGGCCGCTAGTTTATTCTGCTGCAAAGGCCGCTGTGATCAGCATGACTAAAGCAGCCGCTGTAGAACTTGGTCCGGATAGAATACGCGTCAACGCCATCTGTCCTGGATTCATCAATACCCCCCTGGCCGACGGTGGCGACCCAGAGGCAACCGCCAAAGCTTTTGGGAAGTCCCAGCCCTGGCCTGAACAAGGTACCGGCTCTCATATTGCTGGCGCGGCATTATTTCTGGCCAGCGCTGACGCTGAATTCGTGACGGGTGAACATATCGTCGTTGATGGCGGACTGACAGCAGCCGGTCCAGAACTGAGCAAGCGCTTCCCCAGGTCCTCTGCCCGAAATGGTCGCTATTCAGGAATCACCAAGGGCTCAACCGGGGAAGAAGCAGAATTACGGCGCCTCTAGCGCTCGATTATAAGCTAAATAAGCTTTTTATCCTGCCCTGTCATCAGAATCGTCATCGTCACCGTCATCACCCGCCAATGCGCCAGCATTGGCTCCGCTATATTTACGGCTGGCTAATTCGGACAGATTTGAAGAATGATCATCTCTGCTGATTCTATAAGTTGACACCACCCACAGCCCGATCAGGAAAAGACCGCAATACAAAGGCAAAAACAACATAGCCAGATCTCGACGGATCTCGTGGGTTACCTCAGTCACCGAAGTGATCCCGTCTAGCCCCACCAGCGACACGATAGCCCCTGCACCGATGATTCCCCCGGCTGAAATGGCCTTAGCCGCAAACCCTCGCGCTGCATAGAACAGACCTTCAGACCGCCTATTGGTGGTTATCTCACTGTCTTCGACGACATCTGCCATCATGGAATCCAGCAGCACCCCTCCAATGATGCCGCAAATCACTTCAGTGACGATGAAGAAACTATAGATATAAAGCGACAGCCAGCTTCCCATCTCCGGCCACCATCCAGCAAGCACTAGAATGTAGGGTATCGGATACAACAGAATATTCACTAGAATCGCAGTAATGGCAGCCAGCTTTTTACCCAGCAATTTACCCAGGAAAGGGGCAGCCCAATAAGCTACTGCTGGAGAAATCAGCACGCCCAGGCCTGTAACGGCGATCTGTTCTCCGGAAAATGCGAAGAAATAAGTGGTGTTATAGAGGTACAAGGCCATACCCAGGCCGCCAGCGATACCAACGGTTAATCCATAGAAAAATAGAGCAGCAAAATTTCTGTTTTTAACGGACTGAAATATCTGCTGGATTTCCGTTGAAATTTCTGTGAATTTGAATTTTTCAGCAGGCCTGGGCAAGGCGGCAGCCACCTTCTGGGTTCCCAAGGCAGACACCAGAATAGCCAGGGCTATTAAGAGTGCCCCCACTGCCCCATAGATGCTATAACCGGTTTGCACGGCAAAGCCATAAGCCCCCACCCAGAAATACATATTGATGGTATGGATGCCGTTACCACCATACCAACCAAAGGCATGACGCAGGGCAAGCCATTTGTTCCTGCGATCATAATCAGTCTCAAGGTCCGGCAACAAAGCGGTCGAGGGAACTTCAAATAAAGTTGTTCCGGTTCGAATCAATAGCGCCAGCATTAACACATAGCCGAAAGTATTACTGTCGTTGAGTTCGATAACCGGATTGAACAAGGCGTAAAAGGTCAGCGGTAACAAAAACAGCGCTGCGTACATGAAGGGATGGCGCCTGCCCAGACTGCTACTGGTTTTATCCGACCAGTGCCCTAGCAATAGATCAGATATCGCATCCCATATCATCGCTATGGCAAGCGCAATCGAGGCTAGATACCCGGGCAATCCCAGCACCTGATTCGCATAAATCAACAACAAATAACTGAAGGCATTGTTCTTGATGCCATATGAAATTGATGCCGAACCGTAAAACCAAAATGTTGGACTTCTTTCTAAAGTCGATATAGCCATACTCATTTCCCTGCAGCTCGATTAAAGCGGAGTTTGATCTAGAACGAAAGATAAAAATAACCAAAACATAAAAGCCAACCCAAGGTCAACCCGATTGCACCGATTTTGATCTGACATATTGCGGCAGCCATTGATGCCACTTATCATCTAGACTGGCCCTGCAGGAAACGCAACCATGAACCATCGTCACAACGACTCCGATGTTGACACCTGGAGAGAGCAAGGCTTCGTAATCATTGAAGATTTTTTCCTTAAAGACGAAATAGCCCCGGTATTAAAAGATTTTCAGCAGCTTTATTCGCAACAAAGTCAACAGATTGGAAGCGGCTCAGAGCTTAACAGGAAAGCCACTGGGCAAATCGGCCGGTTCCATTCTAAACAGTTCTTAAACTTTGACAGCCTCCCCTATCAGGCATCTGAAGCCATTAATCTCATTTCCCTGCACCCTGCCCTGATCTGTTTTGCCCAGGATCTTCTTGGTACCGAAAAAGTACATCTATACCAATCTCACACCTGGGCCAAATACACAGGCGAGGCGGACTATGATCAACCCTTTCACTGTGACTTCGGCAATCACACCTTGACTGTCCCAGCCGATAACCCGATAGACCGGACAGTCGATTTCATCGTCTATATCTCAGATGTAACTGATGAATTAGGTGCCCTTCGTTACGTTACTAAACCAGACAGTGCTGAAATCATTGGCGAGCATGAATTGACCGCGCCTGAAGAAATGCAAATCCTGTTAAAACAAAGAGAACGCTCAGCTGCGGCGCCTTCTGGAACTCTCGTCGCTCATAGCATCGACACTTTTCATCGCGGCAGTAATCTTACCGCTGACAATGGTTTTCGATTTACCATGACCATGGGTTACAAAGCCGCCGGAAACGACATGATCGGCTTTCATGTCTGGCAAGATGCCGCTGACAAACCCTGGGGGGAAATCCTCAGCAACGCTTCCCCAGAACAGTTGCAGTGCCTTGGCATCCCGCTCCCTGGGGATCCTTTCTGGACGCCACGAACGCTGAAACTGACCCAATCTCGCTGGCCGAAATGGAACATGCAGGCTTACCTCTACAAATAGGTGGGCTGATGGTAGTGGGCTTTTTGCAAAACCGTCAAAAAAGCGTTTATTCAGCACACCAATCGTTGCTTTATGTAATCCCGGGATATCGATGCATCAGCCAGGTACCGCCAAAACTTTCCAGCCCTTCGAGGATAACAAATGTTTTGTCCGGGCACTGGGCTTGCAGATGATATCCGCCACCAACACCTGAAATACCGGCGCCTACTATGAGCACATCAAAGTGTTCCATGGTCAACATCCAAAATAGTTCTCTGAGGGAGTCAGTTTACGCTCTCTGCTCAAACGAAAACTGATCCAGATCAAAAGTCAGCAAGTAGAGGTTGAGTAGCGGTTATCGTTGTGATCTACCATCATTAAAACTGATTAACCTGACAGCATCGGACATTCGATGTGATTTCCTGATTTACCTCGCTGCCAAACCTTATCACTGCTGAATGGCTGATTTTTCAATCACCGCCACATGGCGCCAAAAGTAGTGCTGCAACCGCTCAATAAAATTAACTGCAAATCTCCAAATTAAACAATAACAGCGCTTGGTTGTTAGTCCTTTACAGACGCGCTTGGCCCTAACTACCTCCTCAAAAAACACGTTACTCAAGACTCGCCAATGGTTCTTTTCTGTGATTAACTCGCTTCCTGAGCAGATTTAGGAAACTTGCCATGCTTTATTACCAAAAACTCAGTGCGGTCACAGGACGTATCCTGCTGGGCCTGTACTTCTTGATTCCAGGAATTTCAAAAGTAAGTGGCTTCGAGGCAACCGCTACCTATATGTCGGACCATGGCATGATTCTTATCCCCTTTTTCCTTGTCTCTACCATCATCCTGCAAATCGGCGGTGGGGTGGCCCTGATCCTGGGCTTTCGCATCAGTGAGATTTCTCTGATGTTTGCAGTCCTAACGCTTATCATCAGCCTGGTCATGCACGATTTCTGGAACCTTGAAGCGGGTATCCAGCAAGCCCACGAAACCCAGAATTTTGTGAAAAACATGGCCATCATGGCCGGCTTGCTCGCGTTATCAGCATCACGCTATGTCACAGCCTGGAGTTTAGCTAAGCAGGAACCTGAGCTCCAACCCTGATACCGCACCGTCCGGGTTAAATTCCCGGCCCAGGCCAGGCTTCATATTACTGCTGTTCCAAGTGTTCCCAGCGCTCATAAAGCGATGCCAAGGACTTCTGCTCCTGCTCAAGTAACTCATATTGCTGCAGCTGATGCGCCTGCTCCAGCTTAAAGAAGTCACTATCACTGACTGCTGTTTCTAGCGCCGCAATGTTTGCTTCAGCGGTTTCAATTAAAGCAGGTAATGCAGCCAGCTCTCTGTCCAGGCTGCGCTGCTGTTTTCTATGGGTAGAATGTTGTTTTCTATTGTTAGACTGTTGTTTTCTATTGGTTTCATTAATTCCAGTTCCGGCTGCTGATGTTCTCTCCGACTGTTCGCTAAAGGACCCGCCATGAGCTTTCCAATCCTGATAACCACCCACGTGCTCACGAACGACCCCATCGCCTTCGAACACCAGCAGAGACGACACGACGTTATCCAGGAACGAACGGTCGTGTGAGACTAGTAGAATCGTGCCGTTATATTCGACCAGAAGTTCTTCAAGCAGTTCAAGGGTCTCCACATCGAGATCATTGGTTGGTTCATCCATGACCAGAAGGTTAACAGGCATCATAAAAAGCCTGGCCAGCAGCAATCTGTTTTGCTGCCCACCGCTGAGAGTACCAATAAGGGCGCGCGCGTCTTCGCCGCTAAACATAAATCGCTTCAGATAAGCCAGCACATGCATATCCTTGCCATTGATCTTGATCACCTCGCCGCTATCGCAAAGAAAATCTAGCGCTCGGATATCAGGGTCTAAGTTTTTACGAACCTGGTCAAAATAGGCAGTTGTCAATTGTGTTCCAGTTTTAATGATGCCATCAGTCGGCGCAATAGCCCCCAATAACAGCCCAAGAAGAGTCGATTTGCCGATGCCATTTGGTCCCAACAGTCCAATTCGATCTCCTCTTTGGATGATCAGATTAAGCTGACTTATCAACATCTGGCCATCAATGTGATAACTGACGTTAATAAATTCCTTGATGGTCTTGCCCGATCTTTCACCACTATCCACTTCTAATGTGAGTTGGGCTACTGATTTGCGTTGCTTTCTCTCTTCCCGTAGAGACTGCAATGCCCTCACTCGGCCTTCATTACGCGTTCGCCGGGCCTTAATACCCTGACGAATCCAAATTTCTTCTGCTTTCAACCTCTGATCAAATTTTTTGTCATGTTCTGATTGCACCGCAAGCTGGTGTTCCCGGCGTTGCAGAAAAGAATCGTAATCCGTATCCCAGCGCGTCAGACTCCCTCGGTCAATATCAATCACGGAGGTCGCGACTGCCTGCATAAGTTCTCGATCGTGAGAGATGAATATGACGGTTCCAGAAAACTCAAGCAGGAGTTGTTGCAGCCATTCGATAGTCGGAATATCAAGATGATTAGTAGGTTCATCTAACAACCAGACGTCCGGTTCAACTACCAGCGAGCGTGCAATCGCCATTCGCTTTAGCCAACCCCCAGATAACTCACTTAGTTTTTTTTCAGCAGGCAACTGCAGCCGATCGATCATGGCATCGACTCGATAGCCTACAGACCAACCATCCAACGCGTCTAATTTACCCTGCACCGCACTCAATTCGTCAGCGGTCGCGTTGTCAGCCGCTATGAGTTCCCTGTACTGACTCAACAATTGGCCGATTTCGCTGAAACCTGCAGCAACCGCCTGGTACACGGTCTTATCTACCGGCTCAGGCAATGATTGATCGAGGGTGGAAAATTTTAATTTTTCCTGCCTCCAGATATTGCCATCATCCGGCTGTACGGCACCGTTTAATACTTTCAGCAAGGTACTCTTGCCACTGCCGTTATAGCCGGTAATGCAACAGCGCTCACCAGAACGGATACTCAGATTAACGCGATCCAATACAGCATTAACGCCGTAGGACACCGAAATATTCTGAAGGGATGTGACTAGCATGAGCGAGCCCATAATAGCATGAGCCAGGGTCCGCGCAGCAATGATCATCAAATGAAAAACGCAAAGGTTAAACCTGGAATCGAATTTCACCACAATACCCCGGGAAAGCCCTAATCAGGCCAATCAATCTTGGTTTAAGCTTCATCTAGGCTTCCTCTAGGCTGCTTCTCAGCTATCGTCAAGCTGAAACTCAGGGAGCAGTTCACCCTTGCCTCATTCAACGATGTGAATAACGTGTCGTGAAGAGTATGTAGTGAAGAGCGTGTAGTGATTAGCGTGTAGTGATTAGCGTGTAGTGATTAGTGTGTAGTGATTAGCGTGTAGTGATTAGTGTGTATATGGATAAACTGTATGTGGATAGCGGGTAGGTTGGATAGCCTGTAACAACCGTTATCTGTTCCGCCCTGCGTATTCCCATGCCATAAAGGGAGACAGGGCGTTCGCTGCCTAAAGCAAAATAAAACAGAAAAGATCAACTTAACTGTAAGCCAACTATTACATTGGCAACAATGCTGTAAGGAAATTCCTGTTTAGAAGACGTAAACTCAATTAACACCAATATATTCTTCAACAGACAAATAGCAACGCGACGATGAACCAGAAACCACCTAAAGGCTTTAAGCGATTCCTGCCCAGGGCTTCCAAGCTGCTAACGCAACCGGCTGAGCTCAATCAAATGATTTCAAACGCCGGTAAAAAATTGGCTGCCACCAGTCAGTCCAGGCTCTCGGGAGCGCAGGAGAACCTGACTTTATTCCTGGATCTTCTTAACTGCTATGTGCGAGGCACCTATAGAGGCGTTTCAAACGAGACATTGGTAGCCACAGCAGCGGCGGTTCTTTACTTTCTGGTTCCCCTGGATTTTATACCCGATTTTATCCTTGCCTGGGGTTTCGTCGACGATATCGCTGTTATTTCCTACATCTATCATCAAGTCAGCGATGAACTCGAAAAATTCAAAGCCTGGCGTACGGAACATAACGACTAAAGAGGTCAGCGAAACTGCGCAATACTCCGCATCGCTGATATCAGGATCACAGCCATTTCGACACTATTAGTCTACTGCTCCCATTAAACTCAATCCACTGAACTGCATCTCGGACTCAACGGTCTCGATTACGGCAGCGAAACCCTGGCGATTCGATCCCCATGAGCGCTTCCCATATAAATCTCATCATCCACCTTCAAAGCCACTGTGACATACCCCATAGGTGCACCTTCGTGTTCAAGCACGGTCTCACCGAGCATGGTCTGGGAATCAACCCGAGCCACCTGAAAAGGTAGTAGACACGGGCCTTCTTCAACGGTACAGGTTTCATTCAACGGGTCCTGTTGATGGGAGGCTATCCATAGCATTCCATCAGCATCAAGGGTAACGTTATCTGGCTGTCTTATCTCAAAGGTTCCTTCTACCATTCCAGACCCACGGTCTAATTTAATGACTTTATTTCCCATATAAACGTTAACAAAAATTTTCTTATTATCCTTGCTCACAGTAATACCATTGGGCATCACCTCCTGGGAGTTAGCAACAAAGCTAAAGCCAGATCCAGCCTGCCATTCCCAGACCCAGCCCATTTTCTCTCCGGCGAGCAACCGCCGGCCAACCTCTTCAAAGGCAATCGACTTATTCCACATGTGGGTAACCAGAAAGCCCCCATCAGATAACGCCACGACATCATTGATAAAGGGATCGCCCGGCGGTAGGGCACAACCCATCCACTGCAGTGACCAGCCCTCATCAGCGGCTATTACTTCAAAGAATTCAACGGACTCGCGACCACCATGATTGACCACCAGCAACTGTATTTGATTGTCCTGCTTCAGACTCAGATCAATTCCATGAGGACTGAACAATTCAGGCTCGGGGGCCTCGCATGCATCGTCTCCCCAAACATCTGCACCCGGAATCCACTCAATCGGTAAATCCAACTGTTGTTCAGCAGCAATGTCATAAATCAGCAGTTTGCCAGGGGCATCGGCCATGAAGGCACCCATTTCACTCACCAATAACTGCTGGGTTCCAGGCAGTTGCACCAGGTCTTCAGGGTTTTTAAAACCACAGATGGGGGTAATACCATCAGCAGGTTGACAAGCAGAGATGCTATTGCTGCCAGCCGGATCATCGTCATGCTCAGTAGATGAGTCCTGGCAACCAGCAGCTATTAGTACACAGAATAGAAGTGATAAATTACGGTAGATTATCCTCATGACCCTCTCCTGAATTTGACGGTTAGACCGCTTACAAAGCTATCAGATTCAATACCTGATGATAACCCCTGAATAGCCTTTTCACGGCTAATAGCCCAGCCTCATCGTTGATGCGATGAGATCTGATCGATTCAATTTAGCGACTACCAGGGCCCAAGTTTGTGTTGCTGGGTCATGCCACATGATTCAGGTCCCTGATCTCCCTGACCTACTTCCAAAAATCAAGTAATCTACCTCAATCACTCTCCAAGCGAGCATTTTATGGACATCCAAACCTATGGTTTCTGTGACCCTGCATTTGAAAACGTCAGAACGGTTTTCAACGAACTATTATCAAGCGGAACTGACTTAGGTTCGTCATTCTGCGCGACCTGGAAAGGCCAGATTGTAGTCGATATATGGGGCGGACATCTTGATGAGGACAGGCAACAGGAGTGGCAGGAAGACAGCCTTGTCAATGTCTTTTCCACCACTAAGACCATGTCATTCCTGTGTGCCCTTTTACTGGCTGACCAAGGAGAACTGGATTTCAATGCCCCAGTAAGCCGTTACTGGCCTGAATTCGCTGCCAATGGCAAATCAGGTGTGCTTACCTGGCACCTGATGAATCACGCCGCTGGCCTGTCGGGGATGGATGAGATGATGACAGCCGAAGATATCTACGACTGGGATAAAGTAACTCAAGCCCTGGCCAATCAAGCCCCATGGTGGGAGCCAGGCACGGCTTCGGGTTATCATGCGCTGACTCAGGGATACCTGATAGGTGAAGTGGTGAAGAGAATCACCGGTGTATCACTGGGACGTTTTTTTGACGAACAAATCGCCACGCCAATGCAAGCGGATTTCTATATCGGAGTGCCGGAGTCGGAATTCTCACGCATAGGTAACCTGATACCTCCGCCCGACTCCAATGCCCTCGGTAGCGAGGCTGCAGACGATTCTATTGCAGCTAAAACATTCAGAAGCCCGTCTATCTCAGCCCTTGATAGTCAAACCGATGCCTGGCGACGAGCTGAAATCCCAGCAGCCAATGGTCACGGCAACGCAAGATCAGTAGCTAAGATACACACGCTGCTTGCGAACGATGGCAATAGTAACGGTCAGCAGATCATTTCTGCTGAAACATGCCGTTCGATTATGCAGCCTCGAATACAAGGCATGGATCTTGTTTTCGGCACCCCCATGGCCTTTGGTCTCGGGTTTGGACTCATTCCTGCTGAAAAAAACACTCGCAATCTTTGCTTCTGGGGCGGCTGGGGCGGGTCTCGTGCCATCATCGACCAGGACAACCAGCTCAGCTTTTCCTATGTGATGAACAAAATGGCAAGTGGCCTGTTGGGGGATGACAGAGGCGATCGATTAACCCAGGCGGTGTTTGCCAGCTTACCGAATTGAAATCAGGACTGCTTCAACTCCAACTTTAAGCGTTGCAAAAGTTTAATGGCGGTCGCCTCTCTTGAGTCATGAAGATGCTTTATAGGATTCGGCACTGACCCGGTAAGGCTCCATATCCATGCCCTGATAACGACTCGCCATGTCACGCAACGTTTGTTCATTCCAATAGTGATGACCCGGTAAAGGTATATCAAACAGAGCTCGTTGCTGCGGTGTCGCTGAACTCAAAAACTCAACCATCGCCCGCTGATGTCCTGCCTCAGGCCAACCCTGACGACTGATCCAAACAGCATCAGCACAACGGTAATCACCCAATACGGTCATCCGTGCCTTGCCACAACCAGTCATCTGCGTTGCTCGATGAAAAACATCATAAGAATAAAACAACACCGATCCGGCCGGCCCAACTGCTAGAAATTCTTCCTGCTGAGGCTCAAAAGAAAGCGTTTCCGGCAATTGCATCTCGGCAAATGCAATTGGGTCAGTCAATGGCCGAGGTAATACAGCTGTGGGACCGGATTGTTCATCAACGTCGGATAAGTAAATGAAAATAGATAGTTCTTTATATCGTTGGTCCTGTCTGGGCACGAGTAAGGTGTGATTACCAAAATCTCGATGGAAGGCTTGGTCATAGTCAATGGCACCCGCATACTTTGCCCATAACTCACCTTTATTCAACCTGATATCGTCGCTGCCGAGTAATTGTTTCGCGGCCCCTAGAATGCAGTCAGAAACCAGCAAGCGGTTAACTTCTATCGAACTGAAAGGAAATCTTTTTAAAGAAAACTGCGTTTGACTGTACAACGGATATTGATCGGGGTCTTTGAAATAAGCCTGTGCACTCGGATGATCCAGGCTCAGGTTCGCTTGCGCAGACTTCAATAGACCCTCATCCAGGAATGCCGGTAGGAGTAAAAAACCCCGCTGATGATACTGGCGCACCTGATCTAAAGTCAGCATTTTCGGCTAGGTCACAGGGTATGCTTAACAGGACATGACATCGAATACTAAGTCTTGTTCGCTAGAGCGACTGCTTCGCCCATAGGACGGTTTTCGCCTGCTACCCGATGCAAAACCATTTTATCGATCTGCCAGCCTGCTTCAGGATAAAAACTAATCTCGTCAAAATAGGTCCCTAAAAACAACCAAACCTGACCATCTCCCATTTCATGCCAGGCCTGCACGTAACTTTCCATGCGGGCCTCTCCGAAAGCGATGGAGCCGTCGGCATCCAGCGTCATGGCCTGTATTTCAACTAACTGGGTGCCGACAAGGTGCTGAGTAGGCCCAATCGGACCCAGCGCCTGAACCACAACATCAACCCAACTATCGGGACCTTTGCCCTCCAACGGCTGGACTCCTTCGCCGGCGGTGCTGAACTCAACCTCTGGTGAAAAAATACTGTGATAAATCTGACGACCCGCTTCAATTGATTGAGGATCCGCCAATCCGATCATATCCGTTGCCTTAGCATAGGCTCGACGCAGATATTCAATATTCTGCCTGGCAATAACCCTGGCAAGTTCCTGTTGGTAAGATGACATAACCTCCCCCCTCAATAAACTACAATCCTTCCAGGGTTTTTTGATTACAAACTACCCGTCCGGCACTCTGTCAGACCATAGCACAAAGCAGACTAACCAAACTACTTGACTGAACAGCAAGCACTGCTCCTCAGGATGCTGGATAATCTAAGATAAAGCCCTTTACTTAGGGGACACAGGCAGTATTGATCTAACCGCTGATGCAGTGAGTCTACAACCCCGAGGGACGCGACTGGAGTACTATCCGTCTGGCTGCTAAGCAACAATTGAAGCCGACTCAACTAGCCTGATTCTGATACCACTCCCGCAGCACGAACTTCTGGACCTTGGTTGCTGACATAGGCCACTGGTCAACGAACCTGATATGCCTGGGGACTTTGTAACTGGCTACCTTGTCACGACAGAATTCAATTAAGTCCATTTCACCGATCACTGCACCAGGTGAAAGTTCAACATAAGCGCAAGCCACCTCAAATAATCGCTCGTCGGGTACCCCTATCACCTGTGCCAGCGCGACTGCGGGATGAGAGACCAGTACAGATTCAATTTCAATGGCAGCGACGTTCTCACCACCTACTTTTAGCATGTCCTTAATTCGACCATGGAATTCAATGGCACCGGTCTCATCAATTACAGCCAGGTCACCGGTTTTAAACCAACCATCGACGAAGACTTCCTGATTCTTTTCCCTCGACTTGTAATAACCATCAAAAACCGCATACCCCTTAAGAAGAATTTCACCCTTTAAACCTCGTTCCAGTTCAATGCCTGTATCGGGGTCGACAATCTTGGCCTGCAACCCAGGCATCGGTTTGCCGCACGTTGTTAATCTCGAATCCAGGGGGTCGTCGGGGTGATTTAAAGCAATAACACCACCTGCCTCGGTTAAACCATAAGCCCCTGTCTGTACCGCCTGAGGAAAAGCATCCTGAAACTGACGAAGCAGGTCTGGCGGAGCCACATTATTAATTCGTCTTAACCGGGATAAATCACGGCTTTTAAATTCTTCATGTTGAATCAATGCCATGGTCACCGTAGGGAAGGATGGAAAAGCAAGGGTGACACCTTCCTGCTCCATCATGGACAGTGCTTGTCCGGGTTCAAAGTGAGTCATAGATAGCATCGCGGCACCCGCATCCATACAGCATATCAAAGGCAGAATGGCCGCCATATGGAACAGAGGCAGAGGCGCCCAGAAACGATCTTGTTCACTTAAACAGTAATTCGAGGCATTCATATTCATGCCGTTTCGAACCAGCATCTCATGGGTCAGCGGGCAGCCCTTAGGATTGGCAGTAGTGCCTGATGTGTACATCATTATCGCCGTATCTCTTAAGCTAACCCGGGCTCTATAATCATCCACGAGCATCCTTTCGGCAACCTGAGCAGCTTGGCCAAATTCTTGCTCTGACAGGAATCCAGTGCGACTATTCCCAAGCATGACCAGGTGCTTGAGTCTAGCAGGCCTGTTCTCAGATAGGGCTTCATCCAGCAAATCACCGAAATTGGCGTATTCCGATATCAGGTCATGGGTAATCACTATATCAAGGTCGGCGTTTTCTACCAGATAGGCAAGTTCCGGTGATTTGAAACGTGCATTCATGGGCACAACAACGGCACCAATTAACTGTGCACCGAATAAGCAGGTAACATAGTCGAGGCAATTTGCCATCAGTAACCCAACATGATCTCCAGGACCCAACCCCAGGCCCAGCAGAGATCTGGCCCGCAGCAATGCGGCAGCAAGTAATTCTTCATAGGTGAGACGCTCACCGGGAAATATCAGCGCGTCATTACCTCCCCAGTTATTAGCCGCCCGCACCAGGAGATCACCAAATGTAGTGACATTAATCCACACCGATATCAATTCCTCTAAGCCGAACCTATGTACGATATACTAGCAGCCAAGGTCCCTTAAACTAGGAATGACCGCCTTTAATAACCATGGTTTCTCCAGTCATCCAACTCGAAGCAGAAGATGCCAGAAAGACCACCGCAGGCGCGATATCTTCAGGCGTACCCACTCTGCCAAGGGGAATTCCAAGCTTCTTACCCAGGCCAGGGATATCTTTTTCTTCCAGTTTCAGGAACTCGAGAAATACTTCCGTTGGTATAGGCCCAGGCGAAACACCATTAACCCTGATATTGTAGCGAGCCAATTCTGATGAAAGCGTCTGAGTCAGATTATCAACCCCCGATTTTGCTACCGCATAGGGCCCATTGAAGGGTGATGCCCTGCCTGCTGCAGCAGAACTGATATTAATGATAGTACCTCCACCATGCTCCTTCATAACCGATGCAGCAGCCTGAGCTCCCGACCAGACTGCCTTCAAATTCAGGTTGAGTTGGAAGTCCCATTGTCGTTCGGGCATTTGCAACAAAGTTCTGGGCACTCTGTCATCTGCCCCGCCGGCGTTACTGACCCAACAATCTAGCCGACCAAAACTATCAAACGCAGTCGCGGCAAGCTTCTCCACCTGCACCATATCCATGACATCTGTTGTTACAGCCAGCGCTCTCTGGCCTAACGAGTTGATTTTTTCAGCGACAGCTTCAATCTCCTCAGTCCTTCGCGCAGCCAGGACTACATCTGCGCCAGCCTGAGCCAGGCCTAAAGCGATACCTTCGCCAATACCCCTGCCCGCACCGGTTACCACAACAACCTGCCCATCTAAACGAAATCGATCTACAATATTTCCCATGCCACGCCCTTCTGTAATGAGTTTAGTTTTAATGTGTCCAGATCGTTCAGATTTGTAAGCTGCAGTTTGCAATCTAATGACTGCTTAACATCCCTGGAGATACCTTCCAGTCTAACTGACCTTATCAAAAGCCAGGTCAAGGCCAGAAAGCCCATGCAACAACGCATTAGCTGCATAGGTAGGTGAACTGGCGCCTTCTGCAAGCCGAAAATTCTCGAGTCTTTCCAGAATAATTTTAAAACCTATATTCATCTCCCGCCGGCTCAGTGCAGCACCGAGACAATGATGTACACCTTTACCGAAGGCTACCTGCTCTTTGAGATTATCACGCATGAGATTAAATTTTTCAGGTTCCGGAAACTGTTTCTCATCCTGGTTTGCAGAGGCAAAGCGCGCAAATAAAATAGCATCCTTAGGAATTGTAACACCATGCATCTCAACTGTTTCGTTCGCCCTCCTGAACATGTTGGAAGAGGGACTGGAGATACGAAGTACTTCCTCTACAAACCGCGATATCATCTCTGCCGATGGGTCTTCTCGAAGCAGAGCATATTGATCGGGGTTTTCTATTAATAACCAGATACCCTCCGTCAGCGACGCAGATGTGGTTTCATTGCCAGCCACCAAAATCTGCGAAATCATCGATAGTGACTCAGCCACAGACAGTTGCTCGTCGCCATCTATGCTGGCATTGACCGTTTTTGACAGAATATCATCTTGAGGCTGAAGGCGACGCTCTTCTATTCTATCGGCAAAATAATGCTGGAATTCAACCATATCCTTGGCGGCCTGGATCAGCCCATCCCGATCCAACTGCTGGCTCAAATTACCAATAAAAGCTTCAGTCCATTTACGAAAAAGCGCGATATCAGACATCGGCGCACCCAATTGCGACACAATAACCCGCAAAGGCAATTGCACTCCAAATGCGGATAGAAATTCACATTTTCCATCGTCAATGAACTGGTCTATCAGCTCATTCGCAGTGTTCTCAATAAATGGCTCCAGCGCCTTTAAACTGGCAGGCGAAAACGCCTTATCAACGAACTTCCGATAGCGCCGCTGAAGCGGCGGGTCCTGAGTTAACATTGTCGCTACCTGAGGATAACCCTGTTCAATTATTTCCAGGACCTCTGCATCGACAGTAGAACTCAATGCCCGTGTTGAATTCAGCATTTTACTGGAAAAAGTGGTGTGGTCAGTCGCCATTCGCACGACATCTTCATATCTGGATATAAAGAAGATTCCGCTAACCGGATCCTGAAACACCGGTGCTTCATGACGTAACCGACGATTCATGTTCCAGGGCTGTTTCAACAGCTCAGGATGCATCGGATTTAGTTGGTGCAAAGGACAGCCCTGAGCCTCAGTTAAGACATCGGTATCGGGTTCTGTCATACAAACCTCCTGTTTGCGTTGCAATCGTGAAAATAAAAACTCAATAAGCTTCTGCGATAGTGCCGTTCTGCCCAACTACCCAACTACTCAACATAAAAAACCCCACTCTATCGTTCGCCAGCTAACGGGCACCGATCAGCTAAGCGTACCATCAAGCTATTCAATCAAGCCCGAACTTGCCCGAAGCCTGCGACCTTGACCCTGGATCGAAAAGTACGATGCCGATAAGCTTGCTTTTAGGTGCGTTGACAAAAATGTTTTTACGCAATCATTTCGGGCAACGCTGAGATGATCTACAAATCCCTTTAGTGGCTGCAGCACTAACTACCCACATCAAGATGACAAGAGTATAGTATTTAAAGTGCATATTGAAATAATAGTCGAACCGGAGGGCCAATGAGTCAACAATACCTGGCTAGTAGTGATACAGAAAGAAAGGAAATACTTGCGAAAATGAGATCGGGCGACCGAACCATTTCCAACAAGAAAATCGCAGAGATATTTGCCATCGATCCCTTCATAGATGCTTACGACCTGGAACTCGATGAGCTAGACCCTTCCCATCCGGCACTATTTGCAAACGACACCCTCTGGCCTCACTTTGAACGACTTCGCAATGAGGATCCAGTTCACTATCACGAAAATTCGATGATGGGCCCGTATTGGTCAGTCAGCAAGTACCAGGACATCATGTACGTCGATACCCACCACCAATTATTTTCTTCACAGCAACAAAAAGGTGGAATCGCCCTCGGCGGCGTTGCTCGCGATGAGCAATATGCCCTGCCCATGTTCATTCAGGAGGACCCACCCAAGCACGATGCCCAGCGAAAAGTAGTCACCCCCCTGTTCGTACCCAGACAACTGGCAGACCTTGAACCACTAATCAGGACCCGGGCCGGTGAAATTCTCGATAATCTGCCTAGAAACGAGGAGTTTAACTGGGTCAGAAAAGTATCTGTTGAACTCACCGCGCAAATGCTGGCAACACTATTCGATGTTCCCCAGGAAGATAGGCTAAAACTGATAGATTGGTCTGACACCATTCAGAATCTGGCAGATCCAGAGTTTTTTGACTCAGTAGACGAGGGCTTCCAAACCCTGTTCGAGTGTCTGGCTTACTTTCAGGCTTTGTATGAACAGAGAAAAAAAGAACCACCGAAATTCGATCTGATTTCAATGCTGGCACATGATGAATCAACTAATAATATGGAACCGATGGAGTTACTAGGCAATGTCATGCTGCTGATTGTCGGTGGAAACGACACCACTCGCAATTCAATATCCGGGGGCGTACTGGCACTGAACCAAAACCCCGATGAATACCAGAAGTTGATCCAAAACCCGGCGCTGGTCTCATCCATGGTACCGGAAATTATTCGCTGGCAGACGCCAGTTGCCCATATGGCAAGAACAGCTACTCAGGATGTCGAACTGGGTGGCAAGCTTATCAAGAAAGATGACCGAGTCTGCATGTGGTATATCTCCGGAAACCGCGATGAGGATGTGATCACACGCGCCAGTGAATTTATCATAGACAGAAGTAACCCTCGCCAGCACACTGCCTTCGGGTATGGTGTGCATCGCTGCGTCGGCAACCGGCTGGCAGAAATGCAGTTGAAAGTCATATGGGAAGAGATTCTTAAGCGCTTTGGGAAAATTGAAGTTACCAGCGAACCTACTTTACTCGCCTCCAACTTCATCCATGGTATCAGGGACCTACCGGTTACTCTACGAGATTAGACTCAATCAGCTTGTACACTAAGTAAGTAAATTAATAACCCACAGCACCGCCGAGTGCAGTGCTGTTTCAATTTAAGGAGCCATAATGCAGGATTTTGCTGGCAAGGTAGCCGTAATAACGGGTGCGGCAAGTGGTATCGGACTCGCACTCACCGAAAAATGTCTAGACGAAGGCATGCAGGTAGTCATGGCAGATATCGAAGAACAGGTGCTTGACAAGGCCGCTGAGAAACTGCGTGAACAGGGTCACAATTCTGTTCTTACGGTTCCGACCGATGTGGCTGTGCTCGAACAGATCGAGTCGCTATGCCAGAAAACAATAGATCAATTCGGAGAGGTACATCTGTTGTTCAATAACGCGGGTGTGGGCGGTGGTGGAAACTCATGGCAGGCTACCAGCAAAGACTGGGAATGGGTTCTAGGCGTTAACCTGTATAGTGTGATTCATGCTCTGAGGGTGTTTGTTCCGCAAATGAGCGCCCAGGGCAACCGCTGCCATATCGTTAATACTGCTTCTGTAGCCGGCCTCCTGGGTGGTACTACCAACGCAACCTATGCTGTAACAAAACATGGCGTGGTCGCGCTAACGGAGATTCTCTATCGCGACCTGCAACAGCAAAACTTACCCATAGGTTGTTCAGTGCTGTGTCCAGGCCTCATCAATACCAATATCCTCACCAGCGGCAGGAACAGGCCAGCGGCGTTGGTAAATCAGCAACCCGATCCGGCTCCTGATGCCCAACAGACAGAAGCCTTCGCTCAGTTCGCAGCGATGCTAGAGCAGGGGATGCCGACTTCCGAGGTGGCTGACATCGTGTTTCAAGGGGTTAGGGAACAACGCCTATACATCCAAACTCATGATATCTTCAATGAGGCCATACTCGATCGCGCTCAGCACATCATGAATGGAACTAATCCCCAATTGCCTGGCAGCTGGCAGTGATGAAAAATAATTCAGGGATGATGGCAATGGGAAAACAATGATTCCGGATCCAGGCCATGACATTTCACCAAAGGAACCCCAATGCCCGCAAACTATATCCTTTATGGGGGTGAACTCAGCTATTTTACCCGCAAGCTGGAAGCTGCCCTGATATTCTATGATGCCGATTTCAGCTTTGAATTTAGAACCAATGAGAACCGAGAGACGCTTGAGTATCGTTCTGGAACACACCAGATTCCTGTCCTGAAAACCCCAGAAAACTGGCTGATTGCAGACACAACCCCAATTATGGCTTTACTCGATAGTCGATTCCCCCATCGACGCATGTTCCCTGAAGGCAAGTTAGGGGTATTGGTTCATCTGCTCGAGGAATATTTCGATGAGTGGATAGCCAGGACCATGCTCCATTATCGCTGGCATTATCCCGACAGCGCCGCATTTGCTGCTAATAAAATGGCTGCTGGTAGTCCTCAGGTTGCCGAGCGGGTTCTGACATGGGGACCTAAAGCTTGCAGGGCAACCGGCACTGACTCACTGCGGCAAAGACAAGCCGCTGAAGATGAGTACCTGCGTATTCTGGAAGCCATGGAGGCGCAGTTGGCGGTTACACCTTACCTGCTTGGGTCCAGGCCCACCGCCGTGGATTGCGTTGTGTTGGGAGGCCTGCGGGCCCACACTAATATGGACCCGGATCCGAAAAAACGAGTCGCCAGTTTCCCGCGGGTAGTTTCCTGGGCAGAGGGCTCATCAGACCACTGGACCGGTGAAGGTGATCTCTACGACCTTGATAGTCCGACGGCATTTAGCCAGTTTATTATTAGCGAGATGGCTCAGACTTACCAACCTTATGTGCTTGCCAATAAGGATGCCCTGGCAGCTAATGCAAAAGCCTTCCACGCGCGCATATACGATGAGGAAGTGAGCTATTTATGCCGCCCTTATATAGAACAATCCAGGCAAATGCTTGAAGCAAGGATGAGCAACCAACTCAATAAGGCAGATCAGGAAAGCACTTTGAAGTGGCTACACAAACATCAATTGAGTTTTTTGGGTCAATCTCATAAAACCATCAACACTGGCTAGGCCGATGGCGCTGCCTGGCCATCAATTTGGTTTGGCCGTTAAACCAACAAGTATAAAGGGAGAGTTTGATGTCTAATCTGGAACTACTGGCTAAAAGAGAACAAATACTCGGTAAGGCCCAGTTATTTTATCGAGAACCCGTGCAGATCGTGCGCGGCCAGGGGGTGCTGCTTTATGATCAGCATGACCGGCAATACATTGATATGTATAACAATGTTCCCTGCGTTGGTCATGGAAACCCCAGCGTTGTCGCCGCCCTGCAACAGCAGATGACAGAACTGAACGTACACAGTCGGTATCTGCACCCAGGTATTATTGATTTTGGCAAGCGGTTACTCGATCACCACGCAGATCACCTGGACAGTATTGTTTTTTCCTGTTCAGGAACCGAGGCAGTCGAAGTGGCACTGATGACTGCCCGGCATGCAACAGGGGGCCATGGCATCATTTGTACGGATGCGACTTATCACGGCAATAGTTCAGAAGTAGGGAAAATGTCTGCGCGACCTGTCTCTGACCCAGGCTTTCGCAGCATTCCATTCCCACAATCTTATCGTCCTCTTGCAGATGGGGTTACGGAAGACGAACTTTGCCAGTTGTACCTAATCAAGGTTAAGGAGGCAATCGATGACTTTGCAGATAACGACATACCCTTCGCAGGTATGATTGTCTGTTCTATCCTCGCCAACGAAGGCTTACCTGATATACCAGCCGGCTTCATGTCTAAGGCCGCCGCTCTGGTTCGAGCCGCCGGCGGTGTATTTATCGCCGACGAGGTCCAGGCAGGATACTGTCGATCAGGACATTGGTGGGGCTATCAAACCAGCGACTTTGAACCGGATATCGCAATCATGGGCAAACCCATGGGCAATGGCCTGCCGCTATCTGCTGTAGCCGCAAACCACGATCTGATAGCTGCTTTTAGATCAAAAACCGGCTATTTCAATACGTTTGCTTCAAGTCCCCTGCAAGCGGCAGTGGGCATGGCAGTACTGGATGTAATCGAGGCCGATAATCTGCTTGAAACTGCCACTGAGATAGGACAATACCTTCAGGCTGAGCTGACTAAAATGCAGCTCAACTGCCCAGCCATGGCAGAGGTACGCGGACGCGGCTTATTCATTGGTATCGAATGGGTAAACGACCGAGAAAGCAAAGTGGCTGACCGCAAAGGTGCTTTTGAAGTGGCTAACAGGATGAAACAGAAAGGATTCCTGATCAGTAACGCCGGGGCGTTAGGTAATGTTGTAAAAATACGACCGCCATTGGTCTTCAAACAGGAACACGCTGACCTGTTCCTGAACGCCTTTGCTGAGATGCTGACTGAGATTAAAAAATAATGACCGAACCCGACTCACTACTGGAGATTGCTGAAACTAGTTTAGGGCACTGGCACCTTGAAGCAGAGAGCATCCAAGTAGTATCACGATCAGAAAATATCGTTTTTAAAGTAGTCGCACTTGACCGGCAAGCCTACGCTCTGCGCCTGCATCGACCCGGCTACCATACTCTCCAGGAACTTGAATCAGAACAGACCTGGGTCCAGGCTTTAGCTAAATTCGGGCTACAGGTTCCCAGCAGCCTGAAGTCGGCCCAAGGCAGCCATTTCCCAGCCGTCGATTGCGGCGATACAATCCGCTACGCTGGCCTGATTGACTGGTTTGATGGCACGCCGTTGATCAAACTTTCAAAACAACGCCAGGCGCTTATTAACCCAATGGCCTTTTTAGGCGAAACCTGCGCCAGAATGCACAATCAAGCAAGCCAGTGGCAAGCACCCGCTGGTTTTGCTCGCCCTCATCTCGATATTGAGGGGTTCTTCGGCTCAAACCCCTTCTGGGGTAAATTTTGGGAAGTCCCGGACTTAACCACAAAACAACAACAACAATTTCAATTGATCAGGGAAAAACTAATCACCTTATTCAGCGAATATGGCAAACCAACTAATACCTTCAGTATGATCCACGCTGACATGCATGAGGGTAACGTAATGGTATCGACCGACGCCTTTCTGTTAATCGATTTTGATGACGCTGGCTTTGGCTGGCATCTATATGACCTGGCTGTTGTCCTATTCAACCACGCCGAAAGTGACAACTATGAGGCGCTGAAAGACACCCTGGTCAAAAGTTATAGAAAGACCAGGGATTTATCCGATGATGATCTGGCTTTATTACCTTACTTCATTCTGACCAGGGCGTTGGTTACCGTGAGTTGGCTACATTTTCGTCCAGAACATCACCAACCCGGCCTTGTTGCTGACTTTATCAGCCGGGCCCTAAGAATGGCGAGCCGACTCAACCTCGTTTAAAGCGTGACCAGGCCTTGTAACAATCCGCTTCCCATTGTTCCTATAGGTTGGCCACATCCGAGTGCCATAATCGTCACGGAATACAACATTGATGAGATACAAGCGTCCTGAACCGAGGGGATTACACTAAATTCGGCCATTGCCGGAAGTGTGCTGATATACTAGTCTGGTCAGGCGCGAAGCGGCGTACACAGAAATCAACTATGCAACTTTCGGCAGGTCTTGAACAAGCGTCACGCATTTCTCCGTCCCAAAAAGAGTATGAGCTACAACGAAAAACCAATCTGCAAGGACAACCATGAAACTATATACCGGTGATCTCAGCCCCTATTCCGCTAAAATCCGTATGCAAATCTACGCGATGGGCATCGAAGACGACATTGGCTTTGATCTGCCTGTCGAGTTCATGATGGGCAAAATGTCACAGGTATCACCCATCGGCCGGATCCCGGTTCTCGAGACCGATCATGGTCTGATTCCGGAAAGCGAGGTCATTGCTGAATATCTTGATGAGCTTTATCCCCATAAGGCGCTACTGGGCAAGACCCTTCAAGAACGTGCCGAAGCGAGGGTCATCTCAAAAATTGCGGATACTTACCTGATGAACAACATCTTTCTATCCCTGAGCCAGGCCAATCCCGACAACCGTGTGCAGGCTGTGCTTGATCTTCTACTTGGTCAGGTAAAAAGAGGGATTGGTGCTTTAGAGCAACATCTAGGAACAGGTCAATTTGCTGTCGGTGATATACTGACGCGGGCAGACTGCACGTTGACCCCTGCGCTCTGGATGTGCAACAGCACAGTTCCAAGGCTGGGTATCGACAATCCAATCAAATCTGGGTCTCGAGTGGCAGACTACTGGCAGAAAATCCAGAGCAAT
>Ga0206679_10000298_pt1 | contig 41260 bp, 38 predicted proteins | sample M110012015metaG_FD_155464 | JGI IMG/M metagenome (GOLD analysis project Ga0206679, IMG submission 155464) | Ammonia-oxidizing marine archaeal communities from Monterey Bay, California, United States - M1 100m 12015 | ecosystem: Environmental > Aquatic > Marine > Intertidal zone | place: USA...
CAAATCTATGTCACTGGCACTGCGACCTGATCTGTCGGCGCCGGACTGCAAGTCCGGGAGAAGGCGGGTGTTAATATAATTCATCGAATGCATGGGATGAACGTGAACCCCATCACATAGCTCTCCTGCAACTTTGCACATGTAGGGGCCGACGGCCGAGATATCAATCTTGATATCTTCGTGATCATGTCGGCCAGGTGCCCATTGGCCTGGCAGCAAAGACAGGTTGTAGTAAGGGCCTTCGTGATGGAGTTTTTCCTCCTGCCTGAAGGCACGAATACAGGCCTTAAAGGCGTTGACGTAATCCCTCATCTGGGGGGCGGGTTTATCCCATTGGGCGCTGTACCGGCGTTCAATGTGCCCTTTTACCTGGCTGCCTAATCCCAGTCGGAATCGACCTTCGGTGTTTTGAGCAAGTTCCCACGCGATTTGAGCGGACATCATTGGGCTTCGGGGAAACGCAACGGCTATTCCGGTCGTAAAGTTTAGTGAGGGGGCTGCGGTCGCGGCTGCAGCGATCATCATCCAGGGTACCTGGCCTGCTTCAGTAAACAGCATGCCTGAGAATCCTGCCGCCTCAAGTTGTGACGCGAGTTCAGCGGATTTTTTCCAGGTGTTCGCACCTGCCATCAAGTCAAATTCCATTGTGTACTCCCATAGTCATAACAAGACCCTTTAACGCGGATAGATTGATAGTAGATAGATTGATAGAAGACAGATAGCTACTCGAGAGGAATGAGTTTTACTGGAAGCTCACTGTATCCTCGAATGAAAGCGGATCTGTAGCGAATAGGTTCTCCAACCACTTCAACTTTGCGGAATCGGGTGTGGATTTCTTCCCACAGAACCCGGAGCTGCATCTCGGCGAGGCGATTACCCATACATCGATGGATGCCAAATCCAAATGAGACATGGTTACGCGCGTTGGGGCGATCGATAATCAATCTGTCTGCATCCGCGAAGGTTTCCTCATCACGGTTTCCAGAGGCGTACCACATCACCACCTTGTCACCCTTTTTAATCTGCTTGCCATGCAGCTCTACATCTTCAAGCGCCGTTCTTCGCATGAATGCGAGAGGGGTCTGCCAGCGGATTATCTCGGCGACCATATTTGGGATTAAAGCGGGTTTTGCGTTCAATTTATCGTACTGCTCGGGAAACCTGTTGAGCGCGAGTACACCGCCAGAGATTGAGTTCCGGGTTGTATCGTTACCGCCAACAATAAGCAGGATCAGGTTACCTAGATATTCGAGTGGGCGGTCGACCACGTCCTTTGTATTCTCGTTGTTAGCCATCATGGAAATCAGGTCGAACCCGCAGGGTTCGTTCTCGCGCTCACGCCACAGGCGGGTAAAGTAAGCGAGGCATTCCATCATTTCGCGCTGGAAATCTTCGGTGTTGTTCACGAGGCCGCTATTTTTCCCGCCGGTTGAGATATCAGACCACCGTGTCAACAGGTGACGGTCTTCAAAGGGAAAGTTAAAGATTGTGGCCAGCATTTGGGTCGTGAGTTCGATCGATACTCGTTCGACCCAGTTAAACGTCTCATCAAGAGGCAGGCCCTCAAGGATTGTTACAACCTTTGATCTGATTAAGGGCTCAAGTTCTGCAAGATTGCTGGGTGCTACAACAGGAGAGACCGCCCTGCGTTGGACATCATGTTTTGGGGGGTCCATCGCGATAAACATCGGGGTTGTAAAATCCTTCAGCTGATCCTGAATACCAATTGATCCTTCTGAAGAGAATAGCTGGTGGTTCTGGTCGACGAACTTGATGTCCCTGAACCGTGTAATAGACCAAAAAGGACCGTAGCGTGAATCGGGGGTGTAGTGCACCGGGTCTTCTTTTCGCAGGCGCTCGAAATAAGGCCAGATCACATCGTGCTCGGTGAGATACCAGTTACTGATGTCCATCTCTGTTAGTGGAAGGGTCCACGCTTGTGCCAACATTTTTTCTTTGTTTACTGACAGTGAATTCATCTGATGGAATCCTTTATTGTTCCTGAACCGTTTGTTTTTATTTACAACTCACCGAGGTTACATTCCCGGCGTTGCAATATTGGTTTTAGCTCTCTGTATGCAGCCGGTGTCAGTGAGAGTGGGATCCTCGGGTATAGATGATGGATGATGTGGTATTGCATGCCCATCGAAAGGAGATTGCCCAGGTAGCTCTTGAATGCCCTTGTGTCTGTGTACCGCCCCTGCTCCTTGCCCGGGTGGTGTGGCGCCCAGCTCAGGTAGTACTCAATGTAGGTAGTGGCGATTTGTTTTGGTAGCCACCAGAGAAGCGCGGCTTCAATCGCGTAGCCAGTCCAGGCCAGGGTAAACATGATAACCAGATAGATGCTCTGGTAGATAACCCCATCGAGAATCATGTGCTCGTTACCGGTGCGTTGCAGTGTTTCTGGATAAGCTTTGCTTCTGCTGGATCCAGGTTGGCGATTTATGATGCTTTTCCACAGGAAGTGCCAGCCAGAATTAGCATGGACATTGAAGTCTGGATCAAGTTTGGCATCGTTGGTGTGTGAGTGATGCTCGTAGTGAGTATAACGAAGTATGCGATAGGGTGAGACTAACGGGATAGTGGATAAATGACCCACCAGTTCGTTAAGCCAGCGAAGTGGTTGCCCTTTACTGGCGATAATATTGTGCTGCGCCTCATGGGAGGGAAGGTAAGATAATGCAATGTTGAGGGTGGCGAGGACAAACCCCAGCCACAGCGGAATAATGTCCATCAGCACTAGTGGCCAGACCGCAAGCCAGACAATCAGGTTGCCAATACCCCAGGCAACGGCTCCCCAGGGAACCATGTGCATATATTTGCCGGCGATCTGGCGTTCGAGCACGTCCAGTTCTGACTCGCTTAGTGACTCCAGTTCTGCCGTGGCGTTATTCATGGTCTTTTACCCAGAGCCAGCTTCCTCGACTCTGCGCCACAATGCCTAAGGAGATAGAAATCGCGAGCCCGGCGCCGTAGGCGACCGGCGTATTAAGTTCGGTGTTTATTACCAGTAATACCTGGGCGAGAAGGGGTGCTAGAAAGCCGATGCTGAACGCTATGGGGGAGAGCAATAGCTCGATCAATTTCATGCGTTATCTGCCTTGAAGTGAGGTTTTTTACATCATATACATGAATTGGTGTCTTTACTCCCCCCTAAGCTGTGAACTGTGCCCTCTATATGCGCGCCCTGTGTGCCTGGATCTAGTGTTTTGTGTTGCACGCTTCAATCGTTTCGCGAACCTGTTTCAGGTCTGCTGCATCTTCTGGACCTGTCGGGCGGATTAAATCAAACGCACCGCTTGCAGAGTTGCAATCCCCAATAGCGAGATAAATCGCTGTCAGTTCCCGCTCAACAGGCCAGCCCTGGTGCGACAGGTACTCAAGGTGCTCAAGTGCCAGTGTGTATTGACCCTGCCGGTAATAAGCAGTGCTGATATTGCGGTGGGCAATGGCCGTGTCCGGGTTTACTCGCAGAACATGCGTCCACATGCTCAGCGGTGAAGACCAGAACTTTACCTGCTGGTATGAAAGTGCCGTTAGGCCAATAAGCCAGAAGCAGGTCAGGCCAATAACGAAGGGCCTTGTGGCAGGTGTTCGTCGAATCAGGCTGGCGATACCCACGATCAGGCCGACGGTAATCGACAGATTTGGCAGGTAGGTATAACGATCAGCAGAAACCGCTGAACCCACGTGAACAATCCCAGATGCGGGTAGCAGGCTAACCAGGTAGATCGACCAGCAGATAAAAGGTAGTGGCGCAGACCTGAACGCAAGAACCGTCGTAACAAATGTTGTACCGATAAAAAAGGCAGCGCCTGGCAGCCAGAACGAAGTACTGTCGACAATCTCCATCAAAGGAAAAGGATAGAAAGGTGACAGATTCAGCGGCAACACAAGCTTTTCTATGTAGAAAAGCAGATTGTGTGCGGCGATTTTTGATTGCTGAATCAGGGTGAGCTTGTCTTCACCTATTGATTCGCTCTGCGTTACCAGAGTCACAGCAGCAATGCCAATCGAAAACAGCAGGTAGGGAAGTTTCTCTACAAGTCGATGTTTCAGGGTGTCGATGATTTTTTGTTTGAAGCTGTTTTCCTGTGACAGGTACAGGTCAAGTATGAGCAGGACAGCGGGAAGCGTTACTGCCATTGATTTTGAAAGCAGCGCGGCAACGAACGCGCCGATCGAAATGATATAGGCATAGCGCTCCCCTTTTCGATAGCGGACGTAGAATCCGATGGAAACCAGAAAAAAAAGTGCATAGAGAAGGTCCTTCCTGGCGGCTACCCAGGCAACCGATTCTACCCGGAGTGGGTGTACAGCAAACACCAGGGCAGAAGCCAGGGCAATGGCGGCGGCACTGCCGACAAGCCTCCATTGACAAAGTTGCCGGATGAGAAAGAAAACCAGAATACTGTTCGCCAGGTGTATCGCTACATTGACGAGATGATGGTACCCGGCTGCATCACCAAAAACACTGTAGTCGGCCATGTGGGATAACCAGGTTAGAGGATGCCAGTTACCAATGATCGGATGGCTGAGCATCCAGAAGACATTATCAAATGAAAAAGACCGAAGGGCTTCGTTGCTGAAGATATGGTTAGTGTCCCAGACAAAAGCGTGACCCACGACCTGCGAATAAATGATTAGTGTGGCGATGGCCAGAATAGAAATAGTCAGCAGAAACGAGAGGCGATCGCTCATCGGAATGCACCCAATACGGTGAAAAATGCTGTTGTGAAGGGTGATACTGTTTTCATAAAGTATTATGGACTAGAGTTGTCAGGTTTATCTGATCGAATTATAAGATGATTTCCGATAAGAAGGTGGTCGTGGTTATGCCGGCCTACAACGCGGCAAAAACGCTGCGGCAGACATTTGAGTTAGTGCCGGGGGATGTTGTTGATGACATCATCCTTGTTGACGACGCGAGCACCGACAATACCGTGGCAATCGCCCAATCCCTTGGCATCCAGCACATCCTTGTGCACGATGAGAACCTTGGATACGGAGGCAATCAGAAAACCTGCTATGCCACCGCAGTTGGGTTGGACGCAGACATAGTGATCATGGTGCATCCTGACTATCAGTACACGCCAAAACTCATCAGGGCGATGGCATCTCTGATCGCGGATGATGTCTTTGATTGCGTGCTTGGGTCGCGAATTCTAGGGGTGGGGGCGCTGGCAGGTGGAATGCCTGTTTATAAGTATATCGCGAACAGGGTATTGACCTTCTTTCAGAACCTAATGGTGAGCTACAAGCTCGCCGAGTATCACACGGGCTATCGTGCCTTTAGTCGGCAGGTGCTCACTACTTTGCCATTATCTGCCAACAGTGACGATTTCATCTTCGACAATCAGATGCTGTTGCAGGTGATCAGTCATGGTTTTAGCGTGGGCGAGATAACCTGCCCAACCCGCTATGCCAGGGAAGCTTCGTCCATTGGCGGAATCAACGCCGTCCGCTACGGGCTTGGCGTAGTTTTTGAATCAGTCGTTTACAGGCTTGATAAGATGGGCTTCATTGAGTCTCGCTATCGGGCCAGTCGATAGGTTGCTCTGGCAGCGAGAAAAGTAAACATTATCAAACATAGAACAATAGACCATTCGTAGCTACTCTGATTCCACTGTGGCCGGTAGGTAAGCCTAAGTTGTCGAAACCTGGAGCCCTTAATGCACAGGTTGTTAGCAGGGGATTTGTTGGCCGCAACCCAGGGAAGAAACTGAATCAAGCGACATTGCTCCTGTTAGAGGAAAGACTGCGTTTTTGACAATGAAATAGCTGACTTATTGCCCCATATCAATGTTTCTATGATTAGGCTGGCCACTGCTTGCCACCGATCGTGAACTGTTCTACCGTTTACCCGTGAGTTCAATCTAAGGAACAACCCAAATGTCGAAAGCGCAATTGGTCGCAATGGCACGAAAAGATCTGGAGTACGGCCGGAACGGCATGCAGGATCAGGCGGACAGTATTCACAAGGTTCCCATTGAGAATTATTACGATCAGGCTCGATGGGAAGGCGAGAAGGAAAAAATTTTTCGTCGTATGCCGTTGATGCTGGCCACTACGGCAGAACTGAAGGAAGTCGGTGATTACAAAGCGATGGAAGCTGCCGGGGTGCAGGTGATTATTACGCGCACTCGAGGCGGTGGTATAAAGGCATTTGTTAATATGTGTAGCCATCGCGGGGCAAGGCTTGTCGATGAAGGCTGTGGCACCGCTCATCGATTCAGCTGCCCCTATCATGCCTGGACATACAACCCGGACGGGGATTTGGTTGCTATCTATTCTGCTGACGAGTTCGGCGATATCAACAAGCAGGATTATGGGCTGACGGAATTACCTAGCCTGGAGAAGGCAGGATTAATTTGGGTGACGCTTGATCCAAAATCCACGCTGGATATCAGCCTCTTCCTGTCAGGATACGATTCACTGCTGGCGCAATTCGGTTTTGATAACTGGCACTATGCGAAAAACCAACGTGTAGAGGGTCCCAACTGGAAAGTAGCCTACGACGGTTACCTGGACTATTATCATCTCCCGATTTTGCACAGGGAAACGTTTGGTACCGAGATAGGAAATAAGGCCAACTATTATAGTTGGGGACCACATACTCACATGGGTAGACCTGATGCTTCCTACGAAGAGTTTGAAAATCTACCTGATGAAGAGTGGCCAACCAGCAGGCTGGTTGCTGGTGTCTGGACCATTTTTCCACATATCTCTATCGCGAGTTTCGCAGGTGGTGGCCGGTCGGTCATGATTTCACAATTGTTCCCGGGAGCGACGCCAGAGACGTCATACACTAACCAGATATTCCTGATGGAGAAGGCGCCGGATACGGACGCGCTAAAAAAAGATGCGAAGCAACAGTTTGAGTTTCTTAAATATGTAGTTCAGGAAGAAGATTACGCAACAGGAATTGCTCTGCAGAAAAATCTTAACGCTGGCGTGCGTGATCACGTGCTCTTTGGTAAAAACGAGGGCGGTGGCCAGCGATTTCATCAATGGGTCGACGCGCTGCTGGAAACTAGCGATGAGGATTTGCCGAAACTGTTTGAGACGGGTTAGCGACCGGAAGATTAGGGCTTGTGCTCCAGTTTCGTACTTTCTTAACTGTCACTCCTGCGACGGGAGCATTGAAGCAGGAAGCCCGGCGCAGCGTTTGTTCGGGCACGATTGCTTTGACCATTCACTCAAAAAGGTGGTTAATTCCTTTTTATAGCATTGTTCTTCCGGGACCTGGGGTCTAATTGAAAGCCTACATTGTTGTTTTGATCATTCTTATTGTCATTTTTGGGGCCATTGGTGGATTCCTTTTCAAACGATTTAGTGCCTTTTCGTCAATGGACTTTTCGCCACCGCCGGTCACCATCGCGGCTTCAATTGCAACCAGTGAAAGCTGGGGGCAGGTGCTGAACGCTGTTGGATCTATACAAGCCGTTCGTGGGGTGGATTTGACTTCAGAAACCAGCGGTCAGATCACCGAGATTCATTTTGATTCCGGGGATACCGTCCAGGCAGGCCAGCTTTTAGTGGTGCTGAACAATGAGATAGAGGAGGCGAGCCGTAACAACCAGATTGCAAGTCTGGAACTGGCCGAAATATTGTTCGAGCGAGATAAGACGCTCATTAAACAAAAATCCATTCCGCAATCCCAATACGATCGTTCCCGGGCTGACCTGGAACGCGCCAAGGCGCAGCTGGCGGAAACCGAGGCACGGCTGAACAATAAAAGAATAGCGGCACCATTCGCCGGGGTCATGGGAATCAGGCGAATTGACGTTGGTGATTACCTGTCTCCGGGGACCGTTATCGCAGCCCTCCAGGATCATAGCGAGTTAGAGATAGACTTCACTGTCCCGGCGCGTTATTCACCGAAGTTAAGGGCCGGGTTGGTTGTTGGCGTCGAAGTGGATGCCTTCCGGGGCGAGCGGTTCGAGGCGGTGGTCAGTGCGGTCGATTCGCAGATTGATACCGCAACACGAAATGTGCTGCTTCGGGCGACGTTGAAAGAGTCCACTGGATTACTGCCAGGGATGTTTGCAACGCTTGTAGTTGATCTCGGTGAAAAGCAGAGCGTGGTGTCGGTTCCAGAGACAGCGATGACTTATGCTCTTCAGGGTAATACGGTGTATGTAGTAGAAGAGACTGAAGATGGAAGCCTGACTGCCATTGCGCGGATTGTAGAGATGGGTGAGGTGAGGCGTGGCAAGGTGGCGATTTTGTCTGGTGTTGAGCCTGGGGAGCGCGTGGTCAGCGTAGGACAGAATAAGCTGTTCAGGGGTGTAAGAATTTTGATCGACGAGACAGTGGCGTTATAAATAATGAAGTTCACTGACACTTTTATTCAACGCCCCGTGCTCGCGATTGTGATTGCCGCGGTGATGTTGCTGGTGGGTATTCAAGCCGGGTCACAATTGTCCCTGCGTGAATACCCGGAAGTGGAAAAGAGCCAAATTTTCGTGCAGGCAATTTACCCCGGTGCCAGTGCACGAACGGTGCAGGGCTTCGTGACAACGCCTTTGCAGCGACGAATCGCTGCGGCTAAAGGCGTGGATTATGTAACCTCGGAAAGCAATCCCGGCCTGGCGCAAATAAGTGTTTATGTCCGTCTTGGTGAAAACTCTACGGATGTGCTCACAGAGGTCATTACCAAGATTAACGAAGCCCGGTTTGAATTGCCGAGAGAAGTTGAAGACCCGGTCGTCAGCAATCGAACCGGTGGCGACGGCATGATGTATCTTGCGCTTCTAAGTGACCAGATGTCGGTTCAGCAAACGACAGACTACGCGATCCGTACCGTTCAGCCAGTTTTGAGTACGGTAGAAGGCGTCGGTGAAGCTCGCATGTTGAGCAGCGGTGTTTTTGCGGTGCGTATCTGGCTTAATCCGGCAAAAATGGCCGCTTACGGCGTGACGGCAAAAGATGTCAACGATGCCGTTAGGAGAGAGAATTATATATCCGCTGCCGGGACGACCCGAGGCGAACTTGTACGAGCCAGTGTAGATGCAGAAACCGATGTACAAGATCCAGCGAAATTTGCACAGATTGTTGTTCGCCAAGAGGGCGACAAGCGGGTTCGATTGGGTGATGTGGCAGAAGTTGAACTGGCGAGTGATACCTATGAGTCGGCGGCATACTCCAGTGGCAAGGAAACGGTGTTCATTGCAATCACAGAAGCGCCGGGTGCCAATCCGCTTGAAGTGGCCGCCAGGGTAAAAATCAAGGTAAAGGAAATCGAAGCACAACTTCCGGCTGACATGACCATCTTCATGGATTCCGATCTGTCGATATATATTCGCGAGGGGCTTGAGGAAGTCGGAAGGACGTTAATCGAAGCGTCGATTATTGTGGTGCTGGTCATCTTATTGTTCCTCGGGTCAATGCGAGTTGTAGCTATCCCCATTGTCGCTATTCCACTGTCGTTGATAACGGTCTTGTTCCTGGTCTGGTTAATGGGTTTCTCCATTAACCTGCTGACATTGCTGGCGATGGTGATTGCGATCGGTCTGGTCGTGGATGACGCAATCGTCGTTGTGGAAAACGTACATCGGCATATCGAAGAAGGTAAACAGCCGCGGGAGGCCGCGCTAATCGGCGCGAGGGAAGTTGCCTTGCCGGTGATCGCAATGACACTGACGCTGGTAGCAGTTTACCTGCCCATTGGGTTCCTTGGAGGCCTGACGGGTGTGCTGTTCAGTGAATTTGCATTGACTCTGGCCGGGGCTGTGGTGATTTCTGGCGTTATCGCTCTGGTGCTCAGCCCAATGATGTGCGCCTACCTGTTAGTTGACCACGATCACCAGGGCAAAATCGCTGACTGGCTTGATCAGACGTTTGAACTGCTGCACCACCGGTATGAGCGGGTACTTGAAGCGTGCCTGAACAATCGCGGCGCAGTAATGTTGTTTGCCGTGATGATTTTCTGCAGCCTGCCAATATTTTACCAACTGGCCCAGAAAGAGCTGGCGCCGGACGAGGATAGCGGCAGCATATTTGCGATGGCGACTCCTCCGGACTACAGCAGCCTTGAATACACGACCTATTTTCTTGACCAGATGGTTGCCGCCTGGAGAACAATCCCCGAGGTTAGCCATTCCTGGCAGGTGAATGATCCCACCAGAGTATTCGGGGGGCTTGAACTGGTGCCATGGACCGAGCGGGAACGTTCGCTGGAAGAAATTCGCCAGGAAATCCAGTCCAAGTACGACAAAATCAGCGGCTTACAGGTTTTTACCTTTGCGGCGGGGGGGCTGCCCGGTGCGGACTCAGGCCTGCCATTGCAGTTTGTGATTTCGTCCAATGCCGACTACAAGGAACTTGATCGGGTTTCAGAAGAAGTTCTGCTAAAAGCGAGGCAATCAGGCATGTTCGCCTTCGTTACCAAGGATTTGCGCTACTCGAGACCTGAAATCACGGTTAGCATTGACCGCGAACTGGCAGCCCGGTTGGGTATCTCGATGGAAGATATCGGGCAGACGTTGCAGATCATGCTCGGTGAAGCAGAGACTAATCGGTTCAGTATGGAAGGACGTAGCTACAAGGTCATACCCCAGGCTGATCGAGGATTTCGCCTGACCAAAGAATGGTTAGAAAGATACTACGTACGCACGACCGGCGAGTCCCTGGTGCCACTTAGCACGGTTGTGACACTTGGCCAAAAGGTAGAACCGAATTCACTCAAACAGTTCCAACAATTAAATAGTGCGACGATCCAGGGGTTTTTACTGCCACCGAATACACTGGGCGACAGTTTGGAATATCTGGAGCAGGCGCTTTATGAAGTGGCGCCAACCGGATTTCGTGTCGGTTATCAGGGTGCGTCCAGGCGATTCGTGCAGGAATCTCAGGGATTCCTGCTGCTATTTGCGACGTCTCTGGTGTTTATCTACCTGGTTCTTGCGGCGCAGTTCAACAGTTTTCGCGATCCGCTTATTGTGTTGATCAGTGTGCCGCTATCTGTGTTTGGCGCGATCGTTCCGTTAGCACTTGGGCTGGCCACGCTTAATATCTATACCCAGGTGGGATTGCTGACGCTGATTGGCCTGATCAGCAAACATGGGATCCTGATTGTAGACTTTGCCAACCGCCTGGTTTCGGAAGGCTATGATCGAAAGGCAGCGGTTCTTGAGGCAGCTGCGCTCAGGTTGCGGCCTATTTTAATGACCACCGTTGCTACGGTGCTTGGCGTTTTGCCGCTGGTTCTGGCATTTGGTGCTGGGGCTAACTCCAGGTTCGCTATTGGGTTGATGATCGCAGCGGGAATGAGTGTCGGCACGTTGTTCACCCTTTTCGTTCTGCCGACTTTTTATCTGGTACTGGGTAAAAACCCGGTAACTGCGAGTAGTGAAGACGCGATGGCCGAGCAACCGGTGTTAAACTCATGAAATGGTGAAGGAAACAATGACGATGGTTACTATTCTCAACGAAAACAAGGTGACAGTGCTGCAGGGTGCCGCGGGTTCTGCACTCTGGGTAAGCCCGGATGAGATGACGGCGGCCACTGGCTGGGCGCTCAAGACTGAGGGACTATGCAAGGATGAAGTCTGTGTGCCTGTTCCGGCGAATAAGTCAGAACGGCTCATTGCTGATGGCAGGGTTAACGTGTCCGAAGTTTGGAAATTAATGGGCAAACCCGATGCAGTCAGTAACGATGGTGATGTTTGGTCACTCGGTGAAGCGGCCAAGGATCGAAATGAAGCGATGCTGAGTCTGGAAGCACCAGATTTTTCATTGCCGGATTTTAATGGCAAGTTACATTCGTTGACCGACTTTCGACGTAAGCGGGTATTGCTCATCACCTGGGCCTCGTGGTGAGGATGTCGTCATGACCTGTCAGGTTGGCAGGCACTGTTTGAAGAAGTAAAAAACCAGGATTTTATAATTGTTTCGGTTGCGATGGATGCAGAGATTGAAGCGGCGCGACCCTGGGTCGATGAAGCATCTCCGGCTTTCGTTACCTTGATTGATGAAAATCACCAGCTCTCGTCGCTCTACAACATGGTTAACGTCCCCCAGGCTGTCTGGATCGATGAGGATGGGAAAATTGTTCGCCCAACGGAAAGCGGTGGATCTATTGATATCCTCCGTGAGTTCGATATGGAAATTATGGGTTTCAAGCCAGAGGCGATGGAAAGAGCCGCTGCGGCCAAGGCCACTTATACGGGCGCGGTAAAAGACTGGGCAATTAACGGCAAGGAAAGCCCCTATGCCTTCGACCCCGATGCTGCTCGAGATCATGTCGAACCCATGACCGACGATATGGCACTGGCGCATACCAAATTTCAGCTAGGTCAATTTTTGCTAAAAAATGGGCGTGAAAACGAAGCGAATGAGCTGTTTTCGGAATGCCGCGATCTGCATCCAGACTCTTGGAATATTTTTCGCCAGACGAGTGAAAAAATGGAAACAGGTATTGCCGCGGGTGAAGCTTTTTGGGGCAAAGTTATGTCCCTGGGCGATAAAGAGTATTACAAGACCGTCGATATGCCGGGAATGTCGTAGCGACCCTCCCGGCACAGTTTTTCTAATTCGCTTTTCTTTTAAAGGTTCACTTTTTAAAGGTAGTCCGGGTCTCTGCCTTCGGGGAAAGGTGATGACATTTCCATAATAGGGCTGTCGCCAGGTTTCAGGTTGTCGTGGGCACGCTTCCAGGTCGCAAATGATGCCAAAATGTGAACGGGGTCCCCGTGGATCTCAGTGAACCCGCCATTGACTTCACGAGTATCAAAATAGGCCGCATTGACATCATCGGCCCATAGCTCACAGGCGTTCACGAACCCCAGGTCCAGCATTCTCTGCCGGGCTGCGGCGAAGTCATTAACCATACATCCAACATGGTGGAATCCTTCTTCACCTTTTTGATACATATCCCTGTAGATGGACGGCGTTTCATCATGCTGCGCAATAAATTGAATCTGGTTGTTGCCCAGATATCCGAAGCCATAAGAAACATCGGCCTCCTGGGGAGTATCACGGAACCGAAACTTGTCTGTCTTGTGATGCGGCACCATAACGAACGGACCTGCACCATAAAGGCGGTTCCATTTGTGGGCGGCTTCTTCGACATCGTTTACAAAATATGCGTGCTGAAAGATTGGATATAGCATGTGCCTTACCTTTGGCTGAAAACTCGAAGTCCGAGTGTTTCAAAAAATGTAGTGGACGTCAAAATTACCTATTTAGGCGTTAATGTTACGGGCAATGATTCCGGGCCGCGTACAGACAGACTCCTTTTATAGGCAGGTTCAGGATCCGTGAGCTCTATACGTCTAGTTTTTCTCAGGATGGTCAGAAAAATCACTTCCATATCAAGCCGAGACAGATGATTGCCCAGGCAAAGATGGGCTCCCCGCCCGAATGCGACATGGCGGTTCGGATTGCGTGCGATATCAAACGTATCTGCATCGGGGAACTGATCCGGGTCCCTGTTTGCTGAGCCATACAATAAACCGAATTTTGTGCCCCTGGGATAGTGCTGCCCATTTAGCACAAGAGCCTCGCTGGCATAGCGATGGAAGAAGGGTAGGGGTGATTCGAAGCGGAACATTTCCTGCACCGCCATCTGGATGTGTCCTGGTTCCTGGCGCAGCAGACTCATTTGTTCCTGATGGGAGATGAGTGCGTGCATGCCGCTGCCTAGAACGTCAATTGTCGACCCGTGACCCGCTGCGAGGATGAGCATACAGGTTGAGATAAGTTCTGATTCACTCATCTCACCGGCATTTTGGGCTGCGACGAGTGAGCTGATCAGGTCCTCTTGCGGGTTTTTCTTTCGATCTGCAATTAGGTCAGACAAGTATAAGTAGAACTCGGTCGTGGCTTTTTCTGCGAGTAGCTTGTGCGCTGGGGTTCGTCCAATATCGAAAAACTGCACGATATTCTCTGACCATATTCGAAGCTGAGGGCAGTCCTCACTGGGAACGCCGAGCAGATGACCGATAATGTGACCAGGAACGTGAGAAGCGAGCTCTTCAACGAAATCGAATTCTCTGTGTTGCAGCAATTGGTCGAGTAACTGGTCAACATATGTCTGGATCATGCCTCGCTGTTGCTCTACTAAACGTCGCGATAGTGCACGAAGTACGATGACTCGAAGACGAAAATGTGTGGCGCCATCGCGTTCCAGCAGACTGAATTGTACAAACCGCTCATGATTGGGCATGTCGTGCCAACCTCTCGCCCGTTGTTGTGCATCCACATAATCCGGATCCATAAATGCTTCAAGCGACCTGACCAGGGTCGGGTTTCGGGCGGCGCTCTCCACATCTGTGTAACGAGATAACAGGTAAGCGTCAGCGCTATCGTAAAAAAAAAGTTCGTCCATCTCGCGAAGGTTTGCGTAGAAGTTGTAGGGATCTTTTGCAAAGGCTGTAGATTGTGGATCGAACAATGATCTTGACCTGGGTTAATGGTGTTGGTGCACGCGACGGCAGAGAAAAACGGTGTTTGCCTATAATGTCATTATTATCATGACGACTGCCACCACTACCGTCATGAGACGGCCTGGCCTCTGATGACTTGATTGCGTCCTCAGTCAGGGTAGCATTAGTAGCCATGAAGGGATTATTCGAATGACAGATTTTTTACAGTTTCTGGTTGCGCATGGTTACCTGGTTATTTTCGCCTGGGTGGCGCTTGACCAGGCAGGGCTTCCTTTGCCGGCACTTCCTCTGTTGCTGGCGGCGGGAGCGCTTGCCGGTACGGGGGAGCTCAGTATTTTAGCAATCTTGGTAGTTTGTGCGCTGGCGGCGGTGCCTATCGACCTGTTCTGGTTCTGGCTGGGGCGTCTCCGCGGCGTTCGTGTACTTCACCTATTGTGCATCCTGTCCCTTGAACCCGATTATTGCGTGCGAGACACGGAAGCCCTGTTTAAAAAGCTGGGACCTTTGTCCGTGGTCCTGGCGAAATTTGTTCCTGGCCTGCAGACACTCGCGCCGCCCATGTCGGGGCTCACAGGTATGAATATGCTGGTCTTTTTTATACTGGATCTGATCGGCACCTTGGTCTGGAGTGCTTCTTTCGTGTTGGTCGGGTTCTATTTTCATACTGAGCTTGAACTCATGGCCCAAAAAGCCGCGGACGCTGGCCTGATCGCAGGACTGTTTCTTGCCGGAATCGTGGCGGCTTACTTCACATATAAAATTGTTACTCAGCAGCGGTTTTTACGTTCGCTGCGAATGAGAAGGCTAACCCCAGAGGACGTCCAGCAACGTATCAGCAAGGGTGACGATTTCCACATCCTTGATCTTAGACATGACTATGATTTTGATGCATACCCACACCTATTGCCTGGTGCCTTGCGGGTGCCAATGGAGTCAATTGATCGACACAATGGGAGGATTCCAAAGGACAGCGACATTGTCCTTTACTGTAGCTGACCCAGCGAAGCCTCGAGTGCCCGTGTGGCTCTCAAGTTAAAACGGCTTGGAATCTCCAGGGTGTACCCTATGGAGGGCGGCATTCAGGCCTGGACGGAAGCGGGCTACGAAACTGAAATAGTCAGGCGTCAGGAGGCCAGCGTTGAGTGAGACCAATATCAAGCCGTACCGTTTGAGCAACATCCATGATTCTATTGGTCAATCGCTGGGGGTCAGTGATTGGGTCGACATCGACCAGGTCCAGGTGAATGTCTTTGGCGAGGTGACTCGATGGGCCAAGCCCGGACACTGCGATCCTGAATATGGAAAGACCACCGCCTATGGCGGAACGCTGGTTCATGGTTTTCACATGATTGCGTTATGTTCGTATTTTTTTGAAAGTGCGGGTTTGCGCCCCGTCGACGGCGCTTATTCCCTGAATTATGGCCTTGATAAAGTCCGGGTTCTCAAGCCTGTGGTGATTGGTGACGGTGTGCGGCTTCGCTCGCATGTGTCCTTGCTGAACGCAGTGGACAAGGGTAACGGCGAAAGGCTGTTGACCACAGCTCACCAGGTCGAGGTTGAAGGCAAGTCTGATTATGCGCTTTACGCTGAATACCTGAGTTACTGGTATCCCAAATAGATGTTCATGATTTGAAATTGACGGTTGGGCTTCAGGACTACCGTCACAACCGCAATAAACCTGATTGGACCAACAATTGATTGGCACTAACTCGCTCGATGGTCTCGCTGAGTTGATGCGCAGTCAGCAGATAAAGGCCCGGGCAGTCAAAAAGGTTAAGAATGGCACGGGATTAATTGCCGCTTTATCTGCCAAAGTTAACCGGGAGCATGTCTAAATTGCAGCACTCCATCGTCTACTGCAGCCGTTAACAGCCGCTTATTTTCCCGGAAGGACTGCTCATTCCTCCAAGGTTCTTCTTTACCCTGCCTTGGCAGGTCGCCTATTGCTCGACGGACATACCCTGCCGAGAAACCCTCGATATAAGCCCGTCCTCTCTGTTCGCCTTTTGTGGGCGGCAGCAACGGCGTGGCATCGGACAGTCCTTGATCTACTAAATGATTTAGAAGCCTACAGACGTATTTGGCGACCAATTCAATTCTAGGGGTATAACTTGCTGTAAATGTGCCGGTGCTCAGCGACAGGTTTGGCATATCTGACAGCATGTTGCCGCGATACAAAAAACGATCCTTGAGATTGATCACTTTGTCATCGACATAAAATATGATGTCCCCACCCAGCACCATATTTAGCCCCGTCGCCGTGATGATAATATCAGCGGACAGTTCTTTGCCTGTATTGAGTCGAATGCCCGCATCGGTAAATGCGTCTATTTCTTCTGTTTCAACGGACGCTTTACCTGTGCTGATTGCGTCAAAAAAGTCCCCGTCGGGCGAGACACATACCCTTTGGTCCCAGGCGCCGTACCTGGGAAGAAAATGCTTTTCGACATCGTAACCCGCAGGAAGCGCCTGACGGGTGTCTCGCAAAAAGTGCTTGAGGGCTTTGTCTGGATCCTTTCGCGCCTCCGTGTATTCTCGATCTTCTAGCCTAGAACCTAGCCAACGGATGAGCAGATGCGCCCATTTCTTTGGAAGTAGCTGACGAACCCTTTTTGAAAATGCATCGACAGAGGGCAGAGCGTGAATAAAGGACGGCGATCGCTGAAGCATAACGACATGGCCAGCGACTTTGATAAGACTTGGAATAAGCGTCACTGCAGTTGCACCTGAACCAATGACGATGATGCGCTTACCTGACAACGAGATCGCTTCGGGCCATGCTTGAGGATGAATGATTTCACCCCGGAAATTATTCTGCCCGGGGAAATCGGGCGTATAACCTTGCGTATACGAATAGTAGCCCGTGCAGAGCTGCAACCAGGAACAGGTTATATGAACGCTTTCGCCGGTATCCGACTGAAAAGCGAGTACAGTCCACTTCGCGGTTAGACGATCCCACCGTGCTTCTTTAACGCTATGCCCATAGTGTATGTGCTTATCGATATCCGCTTCTCTCGCTGCTTCGATAATGTAATCACGGATGAGCCCACCGGGCGCGATAGCTCGCTCATCCTGCCAGGGTTTAAAGCTATACCCATAAGTATGCATATCACTGTCTGAGCGCACACCTGGATATCGAAACAAGTCCCACGTTCCGCCTATGGAGGGACGGGATTCAAGGATCTTATAGGACCTTGTGGGGCAGGCGTTCTGCAGATGATGCGCAAAGCCAATACCGGCCAGACCAGCGCCTACGATAAGAACATCGACTTCATATTGCATCAGGATGAATGACCTCTTGTGGCATGTTGGCTTTCATCGGGAGTACCCGCCGTTAGCGGTTGGCACCTTAGCCTGCTCAACGTCCTCTCTGCGAATTTCGCTCTTTGCTGAAAAGAATCGGCGATAGCAATCGAACCTTGCTTGATGATTTCTCCAAAAAAGGCGTTGATCCACCCTATACTCTTAGACAGCACCTGACAGACATATGTTTTTGTCTATTGGCGACTCGTTCCGAAACAGCTCAAGCAGCCGGTTGGTTTCGTAAAACCCGACCAGATCTTTGGCCAGTGAGTTCGCCGTTTTCAACAATGATATTGCCATTGCAGATGGTGGCGAGATACCCCCTCGCTTTTTGGCTCAGGCGAGGCGTATCGTCAGGGAAGTCCCTGATCAAGGTAGGTTGACCTTCATTCACCGTGTCGACATCGATCACGTTGATGTCAGCGCGCATGCCGACTGCAAGTGTGCCTCGATCTTCGAACCCAAGAATGCGAGCTTGTGCACTTGTTAGCATGCGAATAGTTTCCGCCAGAGTAAAGGTGCCTTTTTCTCTGTGCCAGTGAGAGAGCATAAATGTCGCCCAACCAGCGTCAATGATTTGCGTAAGGTGAGCGCCGGTGTCTCCAAGGCTTGGTAAAACCCAATCATTCTGAAGAAACTCTTCCATTGCTTCATAGTCATGGTTGCCAAATCGTACATGGAATAGTGCTTCTCCGTCGCTCTCGAGCATCATGCGTAGCCAGGTTTCGGCTGGATGTTCACCGGCCGCTTTGGCAATCGCGGGTAAACTTTCTTCAGGCCCTTTTGTGTACTCAGGTGATTCGCCTTCACCTAATGAATAGAAATTGCTTACCCACATATCAAGGGCGGGCGTGCCGTTGCTGCCCATTTCGCTGGCTTCTTTGATTAGCCTGGCACGAGTATCAGCATCTTGTATCGATGCGAGTCGAGAAGGAAAATCCAAGGCGACGAGTTCTTGCCACGCAGGTGACATAAACATGATGTTGGTCTTTAAGCCTGATAAGAACCCGAACGATCTAGGTAGTGCAAGACCTGTGATATCGATGCCTTCCGCTTTCATCGAGGCGATGATGTCATCATAGGCATTACCTTTACCTGCGGCTCCCGGGATATGGGGTGCGGTAAAAATAACGCGGGTTTGTGCGGCCAATGCTTGTTCTCGCAGCAGTTCCATTTCGGTATCAAGCCGAGAATACTCGAGCACGTTCTGAACGAGCCCATTATTTTCACCTACGGCTTTGGCTATAGCCGTCATCTCTTCGCTCTTGGCAAAAGTGCCAGGAATACATCTACCATCTGGCATCGTGTGTGCCTCCAAGCGACTGCTTGAAAAACCGATGGCCCCTTCGGCTACTGACTTGCCAGCGAGTTCTGCCATCTGCGCAATTTCATCTTTATTAGGTTCTTCATCAACGCCACGCTCGCCCATTACGTAGGTTCTAATAGCGCAGTGACCCACCATGCCAACCACATTAATTGAAGGCTCCAGCTTTTCGAGAGAGTCCAGATACTCACCGTAGCTATCCCAGTCCCAGGGAAGGCCGTCCAGGATGACGGAGCTTGGAATGTCTTCAACGGACTCCATCATACTCGCAAGGTATTCACGATCGGCAGGTTTACAAGGTGCGAACGTCACGCCGCAGTTACCAATAAGCGCAGTGGTGACACCATGCCAAACAATCGGCGTGAGATCTGGGTCCCATCCAGCTTGAGCGTCCAGATGCGTATGAAGGTCGACGAAGCCTGGCGTAACCGCATGTCCTTTGGCGTCGATTTCCCTGAGAGCGCTTCCCTCTACCTTACCCAGTGCGACAATTGTGTCATTGTCAATTGCGACATCGCCGACAAAAGGCTCTGAACCGGTGCCGTCAACTATTAGGCCACCCCGAATGATAAGATCGTGAGGCATGTTAGGACTCCTATAATTTGGATCGTGCTGGTAGTAAAACAGGGTACACCAATAATTCTCAGAGTTCGACGATCCAGCCGTTCTTTGGAGTCGCAGTACAGGGAATATCAAGAACAACCATTGAGAGTGATGATGCATTTTGTCGCCGGTTGCGCCATTCTTAACCCTACCCTGAACAAGGAGCAGATATGAGTTTCAACAGACTAACCTGGGGTGTGAAAGCTAGCTTTAGGAGTTACGTCGAGGCGGCTGGAGGATCAATCACTTTGAGCGATGGAGCGACAAGAGCAGAAGATGGGTCCTTCGTTTTTAGTGCATTACCTGGCGGCAACCTGTCAATAGCGCCCGATGGCACGGCGACGGGAGCGATGCAATTCCAGGGCGCAGTCACCTTCGATGCCCACGGCGGAATGCTTAAAGCTACGCTCGCAGAATTGGAACTGGAAGCTGAAGCGGACAGGCTCGTCCTGACTGTGCTTGAAGCGCCAATGAACAAAGGTCGTTGCGCGATTGCGCAGCTAGGTCCGGCCAAGCTCGACTCAGATGGTGCCATTACGCTGGCCGCGGAAATCACACTCGACGGGATGTACCAGATTGCCGACAATTACCCCCCGGGTACAGAACTGGATCCGCTGCAACTAGACTAGAGGGCGGCTCGTTGACAATCACTATTTCAGCGCGGGCTCGCAGATCATTTATCGTCGACGACCCGTCGGGGCAACGTCGGGGCAACTTCGGCACTCGCCATGAAGTCCTTGTTATCCAACGGTTCCGTGATTGAAAGGAATTGCCCGACGTGCTGCGCTTCTTCCAATTCTGACACCGCAAAATCAGCTAGATCGAGGTAAGTTATCTTCGATGATCGATCGATCGTGATCTGCGTATAGACGTTATAATCCCGACCCTTCTCGCCGTCGTAAATTGCTGGATTGCGAATGACAGTCCACTTTATCTGCGCGTTACTTGCTGCGATGAATGCTTCCATATCATCTTTGTCGTAGAGACGATTTTTCACAAGTTCCCGAAGCCAATTACAATAGACTGATCCGTCGTTGCTGGAACCGGCTCCGTGTGTGCTCATCAGGACGATGCGGGCCACATTGTGGCGCGGCATCGCGTCGAACAGCAGTTGGGTTGAAACCAGGCAGACGTCTGTTTTTATGCTGTCGTCGATCTCAGCTTTCGTTGTGCCTGTGGCCGGGATTCCCAGGCTGCAGATGACGGCATCCTGGCCCCTTATCAAAGTTTCGATGATGTCGGGATCACGTGCATCACCGACGATAATTTCTAGCTTCTCGTGCCGAACCTGAAGGCCTTCAGGTCGGCGCACGAGAGCCTTGACAGAATGCCCGTTCTCAAGGGCTTGCTTTACAATTGCCTGTCCGGTTCCGCCCGTTGCACCAAGCACGGTTATTTTCATCTGATTGTCTTCATTTTATTCTTCATAACGGCTGCGTCAGATTAAAATTCTTGGGCACAATTAGCCTAGACAGCAGCCTATCTTATACCGCGAGTTGACACCATGTGAGGCGATTTCCTGAATAAGTCGTGCTGAAACACAAACAGACAAAACAATCCCACAATAAGAGCCTATATGTCCGTTAGGTCCTCAATCGACACGGCTTCTCCGGTCTGCTGCATGAGCACCGATTTTTTGTAATAGATTTTTTCGCGTCGCTCACGCCAGTTAAGGTAACGGCCGTGTTTCAGATGAGCTGCGGCTATCAACAGTGCTTAACTAAGGATGACCTGGTCTTGTTTATAAGCAATCTAAGCTGTGAGTTAACTGAAGCAAAGAGTGAATCCGGTGTGGTTGCCATAGCAAATCGCATACAAGATGCGAAGATTTAGGAGAATCTATGGGTCAACGGCTTTCCTTTGGGCCAAAAAAAAGCGACCTCCTGGCTGGAGGCCGCATTTTTGGTGGGCCGTCCGCGACTCGAACGCGGGACCAATTGGTTAAAAGCCAACTGCTCTACCGACTGAGCTAACGGCCCGAAAGGAAAGGCGGCTATCATACCGATTCCCGCCTAAAGTTCAAGGAACTCGGGTTTGATCGAGGCTGTCCATCACGGCTTCGACGACTTTTGCGCTCAGGTCACATCCGGTCAGTTCGTCAATGGTGGTAATTCCGCCTGGGTTAATCACATTAACCTCGATAAGCCAGGGGAAAACAAGATCTACTCCGGCAAACCAGGCGCCTTTCGACAGGATCTGCTGGGCTAATTTAGTGCAATAGGCGCGTTCTGCCTCAGATAGGTCACAGGGCTCAGTTTTTGCGCCGGCAGTGATATTGGTGCGGTGGTCGCCCTGGGCGCGACGCAAGTATTGACCGATCACCTGGCCACCGGCCAATAGAACCCTTTTCTCGCCTTGTTCAATCTCAGGGATGTGCCTCTGGAGCATCGTATACCTGCTGTCATCCGGGCCACAGAGCTTCTTGATGATTGCGGTCAGTTGGCTGTCTTTGGCGTGAGTTAGGTAGACATCTCGGCCAAGGCTTCCTGCAGGTGGTTTTACAATCCACTTTCCTTCATTCGCCTGAACAATACTGATGAGTTCTTCTGCTGAAGTTGATGCGTAGGTTTCCGGACTCGGGAACTGATCGCCCTGGCTGGCAAGATAATACTTGCTCTTAAGATGCATGATGGCATCAAGTGAATTGATGATCTTGCATCTTTCGGGCAGCGAGTAGAGTAGCTGATACTTATCGAGGAAATTTTTTCGATCACCCAGACCAAGAACCCAGATAATGTCATGATTGATTTTATGTTGAGTAGTCTCCGGGAACGATGAGCCTGGCAACAGATGAGCGCGCCAGGGGAATGCGTCAGCGGTAATCCGCCCCGCAACCAGCCTCAGGGAGTCGACGAACAGAATGTCGACACTATGGTCTGACTTATCCAGTTCACGGGCGAATCTGAGATAATTACCATCCTCTAGCGTCGGTGTATCCTGTATCAGCAGTGCTATGCGTGCCATGGAATGAAAGCGATGCGCTCTGAAATAAGCAGTGGTGACTTTACCGGCTTTGGCTGCGCTATAATAGCGTCTCCATTTATCCTGGTTAACGATAAGACTGATGCCCAACAACTCATTCGACGTACCACTTCACCAAAGCCATCTGCTGAGTGATGAAGAAGTTCGTGCCTATAAGGATCGAATTAAAGCGCTGCTTAAACGTGAAAACGCCGCGATCGTGGCACATTACTATACTGACGATGCGATCCAGGAACTGGCGGAAGAAACCGGGGGCTGTGTCTCAGACTCGCTTGAAATGGCGCGATTCGGTGCGGAGTGTAATGCCGATACGCTGGTAGTAGCAGGTGTTAAGTTCATGGGAGAGACTGCCAAGATTCTTTCTCCTGAAAAAAGAGTCTTGATGCCGACTCTTGAAGCAACTTGTTCACTAGACCTGGGTTGTCCCATTGATGAGTTTTCTGCTTTCTGCGACGCATACCCTGACCATACCGTTGTCGTTTATGCGAATACATCGGCTGCTGTGAAAGCGCGCGCTGATTGGGTGGTGACGTCGGGTATTGCGCTGGAGGTTGTCGAGCATCTGATGGACGAGGGTAAACCGATTATCTGGGCGCCGGACAGGTATCTTGGCTCGTATATTAACAAGGAGACCGGCGCCGATATGGTGCTATGGGACGGCAGTTGCATTGTGCATGAAGAGTTTAAGGCGAAAGGTCTTCAGGACTTGATGCATGTCTATCCCGAGGCTGCAGTACTGGTGCATCCGGAGTCGCCACCTTCAGTGATTGATCTTGCTGATGTGGTGGGTTCGACCACCCAGATCATTCGCGCTTCGCAGGAACTGCCGAATGAGAAGTTTATTGTTGCGACGGACAAGGGTATTTTTTACAAGATGCGGTCACTTGCAGCCGATAAGATATTTATTGAAGCCCCGACAGCAGGCAGTGGTGCAACGTGCAGGAGTTGCGCGCATTGTCCCTGGATGGGAATGAATGCGCTGGAAAACCTTGAGTCATCTCTGGCTGAAGCGAGTAATGAAGTTTTGATTGATGAAGAACTCAGGCAGAAAGCACTGGTGCCTCTTCAGCGTATGGTCGCCTTTCAGGCTAGCGGAGAAATCCGGACAAGAAGCTGAAAAAATCTGCGGTCGACGGGATGATTGTACGTAACCAACGACGTCCCGGGGTGCAAATAGAACTTGTCGTTTTTTTTGTTCCGCTGCACAAGGCGGACCTGCTGGGCTTGTAGCGTCGGTTTTCGAAGCAATGAAACTTGATATGAAGGCTCAGTACTATTGGTCTTTAGGGCGGTTCAGCCCCCATCCTTCATCATCCAGATATCCTCCAGCCTCTGTTTAATGCGTGCGGTTTGCTGAAAGTTATGGCGCACCAGAGGTAGTGCGTAACCGAGCTGTTTGATCGCCTGGTCATAATTGGCGTTGAGCACGAAAAATTCTGCTCGAGCTTCGTGCACCCCAGGTATATCGTTGGCAAGGCCATAGGCTTCCGCCAGCAGGAACCAGACATATTCATCGTTAGGTCGTTCAACGCTTAGATTGGTCAACACCTCTAGCGCTGCGTGGGGTTTGCGTGCGGTAAGAAGTGCCTGCGCGTAAGTGGCGGATAAAGGGTAGTTGTTGGGCGACACTTCCAAAGCTTCCTCCAAAAGGTCGAGCGCAATTTCCGGTTGTTGGGCGCTAGTGTAGATCGCAGCCTCGGCTATCCGAAAGGGAATATTCAAGGGGTGCTGTTCACGCAGCTCCCTAATGTGTGTGCGGGCTTTGTCGAAGGCTAGAGTATTGGTAAGCGAGATAACCAGACCATACTGGTTTGCAGTTTTCTGGATGGTGTTGCGGCTTTCCTTAAATGCGGCTTCGAAATGCTTTATCTCCTGTGGCTGGTTCCCGCTGGTGATCACGCGAGCGCGGACGCGCATCAATTGATAATCCAGGTTGGCGGGAAATTGCTTCTTGGGGTAATTTTGCGTTTGGTTATAAGAATCCGCTACTCGATCATTGGTGACAGGATGGGTTCGCAGGAACTCCGGGATATTGTTGCCTGTGCTATAACGGCTGGCGCGCTGCAATCGCTCGAACATATAAGCCATAGCTCGTGGGTCCATGCTGGCCTCATCCAGAGTATAGATACCGATTCTGTCAGCTTCTGCTTCTCGTTCGCGGGAATACTTGAGGGACTGGTTTTGTGCCAGCCCACTGCTTCCTGTCAATGCTGCTAGCGCAGCATCCCCACCGGCCGTTGCTGCAAGAATGACCCCGGCCAGCAAACCGGCAATGTTAATGGCTGCGCTTTTTTTACCCTCGGCCACTCTTCTGGCGAAGTGGCGCTGACTCAGGTGAGCCAGTTCGTGGGAGAGGATCGCCGACATTTCGTGTTCCGTTTGCGCGTAGCGAAACAGGCCGTGGTGAACACCTACTATCCCGCCCGGCGCAGCGAAAGCGTTCAGCGACCCATTTCGAATAATCACAATGTCGAGTCGGCGATCTTCAAGTTGGCTGTGTGAGGCAAGGCGATAAATAAGATGCTCTAAGAAGTCCTGGAGGACGGGGTCATCCAGAGTCGGTGCCTGGGCCCTGATCGAGCGTAAAAACTGTTGTCCGAGCCTACGTTCCTGCTCGAGCGATATAATACCTGACGTGCTGTCCCCGAACGTTGGCAGGTCCTGGTTGGCTGACAAGGTCAGGCAACAGAGGATGCTACTTAGGATTAGGGAAATACGAATCATTTTTCAGGATCAGGTTAGGGTGTTCTGGCTTATTTGGACAGATTATCTCACTTTACGTTCAGATCTTCGCCTATACAGGGGCAAGGGTCGGTCAGTTTCCGTTATAATCTTCCTCATGAATATTGATCAAAAGCTGGATGCCTGTGGATTGACCTGTCCGTTGCCATTGCTGAAAGCAAAACAGGCGCTAAACGGCCTTGATAGCGGCCTGGTGCTCGAGGTCGTTTGTACAGACCCCGGATCTGTCCGAGACTTCGAGGTCTTTGCCAAACAAAGTGGCAACCAGTTATTGCAACAGGAAGAAATAGACGGTCAATATACCCACTGGCTGAAGAAAGCCTGAATTGATTGCCGAAACCGCCGAGCTTGTGAAGCTATTCGCACGCCAGTAATATGAGCCACTTTTCTTAAAGGCCAGTACCATGATCACCGGAAGTATCGTCGCCTTGGTCACCCCCATGCACGCAGATGGTGAGATCGATTGGGCGAAACTTGCCGATCTGATCGAGTGGCATATTGAACAGGGAACAGCGGCAATAGTGCCTGTAGGCACGACCGGTGAGTCTTCGACCGTTACAGTCGATGAACATTGCCAAATTGTTAAGTTCACGGTAGACACGGTCGCTGGGCGGATCCCCATCATTGCCGGTACCGGCGGTAATTCCACGGCGGAAGCGATCGAGTTAACGTCCTCAGCGAAGACGCTAGGTGCTGATGCCTGCCTGCTAGTGACACCTTATTACAACAAACCGACCCAGGAAGGTTTGTTTCGTCACTATGAGGCAATTGCCCAGGCAGTTGACCTGCCGCAGTTTCTTTACAACGTTCCGGGGCGAACTGGATGTGATATGTTGCCTGAAACGGTCGCCCGCCTGGCTGAAGTTCCTCAAGTTATTGCCATCAAAGAGGCAACGGGTGACCTTAAACGGGGGCAACAAATTCGTGAACTGTGCGACATTCTGATTTACTCCGGAGACGATGCGACGTCCTGTGATCTGATGCTGGAAGGCGCTAGAGGTACGATCAGCGTCACGGCCAATATTGCTCCGGCTAAATTGTCTGCGATGGCTGTCGCGGCGGTAAATGGTGACGCAGAAACCTCGAAGGTGATTGACGAAGAGTTGCAGGGCCTGCACGAGAAATTGTTTCTTGAGTCGAATCCTATTCCCGTCAAATGGGCACTGTCACAAATGGGTAGAATAGAGCCAGGCATTAGGTTACCGATGACGTCTTTTTCGGAAAAATATCATGTTGAACTACGTGCAGCGATGCACCATGCGGGGGTAATCAATTGATCGTTCGTGGATTATTGGTAGTTGGAGTATTGCTGCTCGGCGGTTGCGGTTGGCTTGGTTGGTTTGGCAAGAGCGATGAACAACTGGCGTTGGAAACAGGATCCAGTGCCCCGACGGAAATACCTGCAAGCCTGGACACGCCTCCTTTTAATGACCAGATGCCTATCCCCCAGGTAGTCGATTACAGAGGTTTGGCTGGAAAAGAGATTGCGCTGAGCCTTCCTGATGCGCTGAGCACGTCCTTTGGTGTAGAGCAGATTGTGATCCGGAAGCTGGGTGAGTCCAGGTGGGTATTCCTCGACCTGCCCACAGCGACGATATGGCCCCAGGTGGTCCTTTTCTGGGAAGAAAACCATCTGCCAGTGGAGCAGCTGGATCCAAGAAATGGCACCCTGGAAACAGCGTGGATCATTGGTACCAGTGGCAACCCTGATGAGATTTACGAGAGCCTGACCAGTGGCTCAGCATGGAGTGAGCAATCCATGGCCCAGCAGTACAAGTTTTTTGTGCGAGTCGAGCCAGGGGTCAGGACCTCCAGCACAGAACTTTATATCGAGCAGGCAGAGCGTCCTCTGGGAGGATTTGACCCTGATGACCAGACCGACTGGGATGGCAAATCGGATAATCCTGAACTTGAAGGAAAGATGCTGACTACACTGGCCTACTATCTGGGTGACCGGGTTGCGCAGGGACCGAGTGTGTCGTTACTGGCAGCGGGTCTGCAGGAAAGTAAGGCTTTTCTGGTGGCCGAGCCTGAGGGTATGGTCCTAAAATACAAACTCGACTTCGATCGGGCCTGGGCAACGGTTGGGGCTGCTCTCGACGATGCCCGAATCAGTGTAGAGGACCTGGACCGTACCTCTGCTATCTATTATGTCTACTACAGTTCTCGCCATGATCCTGATCCTGGGTTCTTTTCAAAGATTTTTGGTGGCGATAGTAAAGACGATGAGGATCCAGGGCACAGGTTCACGGTGCAACTGGAGCCGGAAGGAGAGGAAATCAGGGTTACGGTCAGTGTTGCCAGCGAACTTGCGGCGTCGGAGACCGACAGCCTGATCCTGAAAGAGCGGTTACTAAAGCTGATCAAGGAATACTCCACCTAGTGAATCAGGAACGGAGCGCATGCCAGTGAGATTCGCTTCCCTGGGAAGCGGCAGCAAGGGTAACGCAACCCTGATCGATAACGGCAGTACCTGTGTAGTCATTGATCTTGGTTTCACCATTAAGGAAACTGTCCGAAGACTGTCTCGCCTGGGTTTGATGCCCCAGGACGTCGATGCCATTCTGGTGACCCATGAGCATGCTGACCATATTCACGGTGTTGCTGGTTTTGCCAGAAAATTTGGCACACCGGTTTACCTGACACCCGGTACTTACCAGTACAAAAAAATGGGTGAGTTGCCGGTTCTGAACAAGATCAATTGTCATCGTCCATTTAAAGTCGGTTCACTCAGTATCACTCCGGTTGCAGTACCCCATGATGCCAAAGAGCCGTGTCAGTATCTTGTTACCTCGAGCGAGATAACGGTTGGAGTGCTAACGGACCTCGGTCATATCACGCCGCACGTCAGAGAAGCGTATCGTGAATGTGATGCGTTGTTGCTCGAATGCAACCACGATCTGGTGATGCTCCAGGATGGGCCTTACCCTTACCAGTTAAAGCAACGGGTGGGCGGTGATTATGGCCACCTGAATAACGAACAGGCTGCAGAACTGTTGGATACCCTCAATCTAGAGCGGTTGCGTCACCTGGTTATTTCTCACATCTCGGGGAAAAACAACCTTCCCAATCTGGCGCAAGATGCCGTACAGCCCTTGTTGTCAGGGTGGGCAGGGTCGCTGGTGGTCGCCAGCCAGGAAGAAGGTTTTGGCTGGATCTCTTTGGGTTAATCTTGAAAAAGGCTTGAATGCTGTGTTTTCATACAGTACTGTATGTAATAACAGTATTTACGAGTGTGCGTATCGCTAGGGGCGAACGATTAGAGGCTAGCGACCAGCACACCGGACAGGCCAATTGAGGAGATTGTAATGAGAGTAAGACATATCAGGTCACTTGACATCTGGCTGATGAGCAAAGGCAATCGGGTGCTCTACCGCGGCAAAGAGAGCCCCTGGCGATCAACCAGGATCATGCAAAGCGCGTTGCGCCGTGAGGGCGTTCGAAGCGCGGCGTAAAGTCTTAAAAACATTGACCTTTCTTAACCTGAATCCCGTCTTCTGTTAGGCTAGCCGATTTTCGGAGAAGCATCGGTGAGCATCGACTCGTATACCGTCGAAATCAACGCCCAGAATTTTCAATCTGAGGTCGCAGAAAAGTCCCAGCAGGTTCCAGTATTACTGGAGTTCTATGCGGAAGGTGCAGAGCAGTGCGCACCTACATCGGCCCTGCTTCAAAAACTGGTCGTCGAGTACCAGGGTAAGTTTTTATTGGCACGGGTTGATATCCAGCAAAACCAGCAGCTTGTTCAACAGTTGCAGGTTCGGGCGTTACCGAGTATCAAGATTATCTTTCAGGGCCAGATGGCAGGCGATTTCGAAGGTCCCACAGAGGAGCAACAGCTCCGCGAGGCGTTGGATCAGCTAACCATGAGCCCTATGGATCGCGTCCGCGATCAGATCAGCTTGCTGCTTGAACAAGGTGAGCGTGGGCAAGCGATCCAGATGTTGCAGCAGGTCATTGCCGAAGAGCCGGCAAATTTCGGTTTGCATGTGGAGCTCTGTGACCTTCTTATTATGGAAGGCCGGGTCGATGACGCTCGCAAGGTACTGGCGGGTATTCCGTCTGATGCCGAGGGTATCGACAAACCTAAAAGCCGACTCGAGTTTATCGAGCTGGCCGGTGATCTGGGATCTCTTGATGAGCTGCGGTCAAGAGCAGAAGTTGACTCGGCTGATCTCCAGGCCAGGTTCGATTATGCGATTAAGTTGATTGTGACTGATCAGGTTGAAACTGGGCTGGAAGTGCTTCTGGCGATTCTGCAGGCAGATAAAACCTGGGGAGAAGAGAAAGCAAGGCTCACCATGATAAAGGTGTTTAATATGTTGGGGAAAGGCAATGAGCTCGCCACCGGCTACAGAAGAAAAATGTTTACCTACTTGCATTAAGTAGACGTCGCCAACTTAATGCAAGTCCGTTTGCGCACTCACTCTTCAGGGTAATTACCCTGAAGAGACAGTATGGGTTGGTTATCGCAGATTTTCCGAGGTCTTTGCATTTGCCAGACCTGCAATCAGTGACTTCTCCCCATCCTTCAGGCCCACCAAATCTGTAAACTCATATAGCATCTGCTAAACTTCCAGTGGTAAGTTCTTGAAATAAGGCGTGTGCTAAATGACACCGGAGCTCGCTGCGGCTTTCCTAACAGGTTGTTTCCTATCAGCCATTTTAACTTACTTCCTGGTATCGAGATTCGAGAAGGGGTCCGCGACAGAAAAAATAGATGCCGCAGGCAGCCAGCTTGCCGTCAGCCTAAAAGATTTGACCGAACAACAGGTGCTTAACGCCTCTTTGCGCGAGCGACTCGAGGGCAGGGAGGCCAGAATCGACCAACTCGAACAGCTGGTTTCAAATCTCAGTGGAACACTCGAACAGGAACGAACTAATCTGATCTCAACCCGCGACCAAATCTCAAGGCTCGAAACCACCCTGAGCGAGCAAAAGCAACAGGCAGAGGAAAAACTTACCCTACTTAAGGAGGCGAAAGAATCCCTGCATGATGGGTTTAAAAACCTTGCTAACGAAATTTTTGAATCGAAGCAGAAGGAATTCAAAGCGCAGAGTAAAGAACAGCTCAGCGGAGTGCTCGACCCATTGCACGAGAGGATAAAAACCTTCGAAAAGCGAGTTGAACAGACTTACAGCGATGAAGCCAAAGAGCGTTTCTCGCTCGTCAAGGAAGTGAAGAACCTGCAGGAGCTTAATAGCAGGATTGCCCAGGATGCGCTTAATTTAACCAATGCCCTCAAAGGTGAAAACAAGACCCAGGGGATTTGGGGTGAAATGGTGCTGGAGAAAGTACTGGAAAACTCCGGTTTAGTAAAAGGCCGGGAGTATGAAATCCAGGTATCGCTCAAACAGGATGACGGTAAGAGATACCAGCCCGATGCCATTGTGCGTCTTCCCGAAGGGAAAGACGTAGTCGTAGATTCCAAGGTCTCGCTCACCGCGTATGAGCGTTACTGCTCAGCGGAAGATGATATTGAGAGGGTTGGGGCGCTGAGAGCACACACACAATCAATCAGGTCACATATCAAAGAGCTGGCGGCTAAGGACTACCAAAACCTTGAAGGAATTCGGACGTTGGATTATGTCTTGTTGTTTGTGCCAATTGAATCTGCCTTCTCGGTGGCAACGCAGGAAGATCCCTCGCTTTATTCCGATGCTCTTTCCAGGCATATCGCCATCGTTACCCCATCAACATTGCTGGCTACGCTCCGCACGATCCAGAATATGTGGCGTGTCGAGCAACAGAATAAGAACGCAGAAGAAATCGCCGACAGGGCTGGCAAACTGTATGACAAGTTCGTCAGCTTTGTCGCTGATCTGGAACTGATCGGCAGCAGACTTGAATCCACCCAGGGCGCTTACCTGGACGCATACAATAAGCTCGCCAGCGGTCGAGGTAATCTGGTAAAACGTGCGGAAGATATGAAAGCACTGGGCGCGAAAGTCAGTAAATCGTTACCGAGGAATCTGGTTGAAATGCCAGAACGAGAGGCTCATCGATCTATTTCATCGGTCGACAGCCAGGAAACCCGTACGTAACCTGACAATGTCAGGGAAGTGCCTAACGCTTTCAAACAGTGTTAGTAGAAAACAGTGCTAGTTGAAACCAATATCAATTGAATCAAAAGGTCTGGGAAAACAATGTCTGAAAAAAACAACCAAGCATATTGGCATGCAAACCTGCGATTGATGCTGTTACTGCTGGTCATCTGGTTTAGTGTCTCGTTTCTTGCGGGTATTATCTTTGTAGACTTCCTCAACCAGTTTCACCTCTATGGTTACAAGCTAGGGTTTTGGTTTTCGCAGCAAGGTGCTATCTATTTTTTCGTGCTGCTGATCTTTTTCTACGCCTGGCGCATGAACGCGCTGGATAAAAAATTTGGCGTAGAAGAGGAATAACGGATGTCCGCACAAGTGCTTACTTACCTGTTTGTTGGTGCGTCCTTTGCCCTTTACGTTGGTATTGCCATCTGGAGCCGATCGTCGTCTACCAAAGAGTTTTATGTGGCTGGCGGCCACGTTAACCCTGTTGCAAATGGTGCTGCGACTGCTGCGGACTGGATGTCCGCTGCTTCCTTTCTCTCTATGGCGGGGATTATTGCCTTCGAAGGCGCAGATGGTGCTAGATACCTGATGGGCTGGACAGGGGGATACGTACTACTCGCCTTGTTACTGGCGCCTTATCTGAGGAAGTTCTCTAAATTCACCGTACCAGATTTTGTCGGAGACCGTTACTACTCTCAGACAGCGCGATTAGTCGCCGTAGTGTGTGTCATTTTTATTTCGTTTACCTATGTTGCAGGGCAAATGAGAGGCGTCGGAATTGTTTTCAGCCGCTTTCTTGAAGTAGATATCAATACCGGTGTCATTATCGGCATGGGCATCGTGTTTTTCTATGCTGTGTTAGGCGGCATGAAGGGCATCACGTATACCCAGGTGGCTCAATATTGCGTACTGATTTTTGCCTACCTGGTGCCTGCTATCTATATCTCGATTGCCCTGACGGGTAACCCACTGCCCATGTTTGGCCTGGGCTCTACTATGGCCGATGGCAGTGGAGTTTATTTACTGGATAAACTCGATGGGCTGACCACCGAACTGGGTATGGCCGCGTTTACGTCTGGGAACAAATCCACAATCGATATGCTGTTTATTACGGCGGCACTAATGGCTGGAACAGCAGGTTTGCCTCATGTGATTGTTAGGTTTTTTACCGTGCCAAAAGTCAGGGATGCGCGCATTTCGGCGGGCTATGCGCTGGTGTTTATCGCCCTGCTTTATACGACAGCGCCCGCAGTCGCTGCTTTCGCACGAATGAATATTATTAACAATGTGGATGGTATGACTTACGAGGATGCGCCCTCATGGTTTAGTAAATGGGAAGACTCTGGTCTTATCGCCTGGCGTGACAAAAACAAAGATGGTGTTGTTCAGTACCGGGGTGGCAATGCGCTCGCCCCGGCGAAGCCCGTATTTACCGGTGAACGCGGCAGGAGCGGCGAACGTATACTTGGCAACAGCGACTCAACCAGCGAAAACGAGTTGTATATAGACAGAGACATTATTGTGTTGGCTCATCCGGAAATTGCTCAGCTACCTAATTGGGTGATAGCTCTGGTGGCGGCTGGCGGGCTCGCCGCCGCGTTATCAACGGCAGCTGGATTGCTGCTGGTGATTTCCTCTGCGGTATCTCATGACTTAATGAAAAAAACGTTCAAACCAGGAATCACTGAACGGCAGGAGCTTCTGCTGGCTAGAATTTCTGCGGCAGTCGCGATAGGTATTGCCGGTTTGTTTGGCATTTATCCACCCGGGTTCGTTGCAGAGGTCGTGGCCTTTGCCTTTGGGTTGGCTGCTGCGAGTTTTTTCCCTGTGCTACTACTTGGCATCTTCTACAAAAGAATGAACAAGGAAGCGGCAATTTCAGGCATGATCACGGGGCTTGTTTTCACGTTTGCGTATATTGCTTACTTCAAATTCGTCAGCCCAGCTGATAACAACCCAGATCACTGGTGGTTCGGCATATCGCCCGAAGGTATCGGAACGTTGGGGATGCTTGCTAACTTTGTGGTGTCCTTGATTGTCTGCAGGCTAACGCCGCCGCCACCCGCCGAGGTGCAGGCGCTGGTTGAAAATATCAGGGTGCCTCACTAGAAGTCTCGCCTAAAGCGTTGACGTTGATCTTTTGTGGCACCAGTGTTCCCATAGAAAGGTATTCCCAACAATTTAATAACAAGAAGGCGAGACCGTGATTGAAGCAGATAACCTGATCAGTCAGTACGAAAGCGAAGGCATAAATCGCGTAAAGCTAGGGTTTACCGATATCGACGGTGTGCTTCGCGGTAAGTATATTAGCCTTGATAAGTTCAAGAGTATTGCAGCGGGTACAGCGGGGTTTTGTGATTGCGTCCTGGGTTGGGATATGGACGATCAATTGTACGACAACGCGGAATATACAGGCTGGCATACGGCCTTTCCGGATGCGGCATTTCGCATTGACCTGTCAACCGAAAGGCGTTTATTGGATGAGAATAACCTGCCGTTTTTTTTGGTCGAATTTGTCGCAGAAGACGGCGGTCTGCATCCAATATGTCCTCGCAGCAGGCTGAAGCACGTCCTGGAAGTGGCGGCGGGCATGGGCTACCACCCAAGGCTTGCCTTTGAGTACGAGTTCTTTATTTTTAATGAGACGGCCCAGTCTGTAAGGGAAAAGAATTATACAAATCTGGCTCCGTTATCACCGGGGAATTTCGGCTACTCAGTTCTTAGAACGATGACGATGTCAGACCTTTTTAATGAATTTATGGACTATTGTTTAGAGCACGATTTCCCTCTGGAAGGGTTGCACTGCGAGACGGGGCCAGGCGTGTGGGAGGCGGCGATTACCGTGGATGATGCACTCGCTGCTGCCGATAAGGCTGTCCTGTTCAAAACATTTGCTAAAGCCTTCTTTCAGAAAAGGGGCATGATTGCGACGTTTATGGCGAAGTGGTCGATGGATTATCCAGGCCAAAGTGGCCACGTTCACCAATCTTTGCTGTCGATGGCAGATGGTCGAAATGCTTTTTTTGATCCGGATGAACTCCACGCAATGAGTAAAACGATGCGTCATTATGTTGGTGGACTTCGTCATCACATGAAGCCGCTACTGGCGATGACCTCCCCGACAATTAATAGCTATACCAGGCTTGTTAAAGGCGCATGGGCACCTACTGCGGCGACCTGGGGTGTTGAGAACAGAACGACTGCCCTGCGTGTCATTGAAGGATCTGATACGTCCCAGAGGGTAGAGTTTCGCGTTGGTTCAGCGGATGCAAACCCTTACCTGGTTGCAGCTGCTAATCTTGCAGCGGGCTTGACAGGTATTTCGGAACAGCTGGACCCGGGTGAAGCGGCGGTTGGCAACGCCTATGAGTTACAAAGTGAGTTACCGCAGAACTACCAGCTGTGCGGCAATTTGCGAGACGCTAATCGCGAGTTTGTGCAATCGGCCGTTGCCACTAAAATGTTGGGCGATATTTTTGTAGCGCATTACGCCGCCTCCCGTGACTGGGAAGTTCGCGAGTACGAACGCAATGTAAACGACTGGCAGCTTCGTCGATACTTTGAAATCATATAAAGGAAGCATGGTTCACTAATGAGAATAGGCATACTTCAGGCAGATGCTGTGATGGAGCAGTTTCAGCCGGCGCATGGGAACTATCCGGGCATGATTGCAGGCATCTTGGGTCGAGCGGCAACCGAATTGAATTTGGATGTTGAGTGCCGGAACTACAACGTCGAACACGGAATCTATCCCAATGCTACTGATGAATGCGATGCATATGTGATTACGGGTAGCAAAAAAAGTGTTTATGACGATGATCCTTGGATAGCAGCGTTAAAAGAATACACATGTGAATTGCACCAGGAGGAAAAGAAATTAGTTGGACTGTGTTTTGGTCATCAATTAGTCGCAGAGGCCCTGGGGGGCAAAACGCTCGGTGCAGACGTAGGCTGGTGTGTCGGAATCCATGAAAGTGAAGTCATCCAACCCCAGTGGTTCATGAGCGACGACGAGCTGGATCGCTTTCAGTTGATCGTGTCTCATAAGGATCAGGTAGTTCAGCTGCCTGAAGGTGCTCAATTGCTGGCATCGGCAAAGCAGTGCCCGAACAGTATGTATTGTGTTGGCGATCATATACTCACGATGCAAGGCCATCCCGAATTCACGCGAGAATATTCAAGAGATCTGATGGAAATGCGGCGGGAAATACTGGGTGTCGAAACCTATAACGAGGGCGTTGCGTCGCTGGCTAAAACCTTGGAGAAGGATATTGTTGCGCGATGGATCATTCGCTTCATCAAAGGTAAACCTGCGGCTGAATAATCTTTATAATCCTGCCTTTTTACCAGATAGGCGGCAGGGATCTTATGAGTTGGCAATCACGATTTGAAAAGATAATTACAAACAAGACGTTTGAGTTTTTCATTATCTTTATCATTATGGCATCTGCGCTGACTATCGGTGTCAAGACCTACGACATCACGCCGTTCTGGCTGTCAGTTTTGGAAGTCGCCGATATCGGTATCACGGTGATCTTTGTTATTGAGATCAGCGTGAGGTTTCTGGCGACCCATCCACGATCGAAGTTCTTCAAAAATGGCTGGAATATCTTTGATACCTTGATCGTCGTGGTCAGCCTGATACCAATAGACAATAGCGATATGGCGCTGGTGGCGAGACTGATTCGGGTATTCCGTGTACTTCGTATGGTCAGTATCATCCCGGAGCTGCGAATCCTGGTTAATTCGCTATTGAAGGTGTTGCCCAGGCTTGGTTACGTTGTGGCGTTGATGTTCATCATTTTTTATATTTATGCGGCCATCGGTAACCTGATATTTGAGGACATCAACCCGGTACTATGGGGTGATATCAGTATTGCGATGCTCACCCTGTTCAGAGTAATGACGCTTGAAGACTGGACGGATGTCATGTACGAAACAATGGCAATATATCCAATGTCCTGGGTATTTTATGTTTCATTTATAGTCCTGACGGCGTTCGCCTTTCTGAATATGCTCGTTGGGATTGTCGTGAATGTGCTTGAGGAGGAACACCAGAAAGAAAAGGATGAAGACCCGGACATCCTTCATCTGGAAGATGTTTACACAGAGGTTAAAGCGTTGCGGGCGCTGCTTGAAAAGCAGCAGCGGGATAACCCTGGTTCAGGGCCATAACCAGGCCGCACCTCGAACGCCGGATGAGTCTCCATGTCTAGCCTTAACGATACGCGTGCCAACATGATCTGAGAAAACATACTTGCCAAGCCTGGGGTGCACTTCCTGATAGAGCCTTTCGATATTGGAGACTCCGCCACCGAGTACAATGGTGTCCGGGTCCAGTATGTTGATCACACCAGCGAGAGCCCCCGCGAGCTGTTCAAAGTACTCGTCCAATACCTGTCTTGCCATCGATTCACCGCTGGCATCCAGCGCCGCGATCTCTAGTGCGGAAAGCGTTTTCCGCGAGTAAGTATTATAAGTTTTGGCGAGTCCTGGGCCAGAGATCCAGGTTTCGACACAATCCAGGCGGCCGCAGAAACATTCCCTGCCGCGTTTCAGATCTTTTACTACCGGCATTGTATTGTGACCCCACTCGCCGCTGACTCCGCTCGGGCCTTGTATCAGCTTGCCATTAGCAACAATACCACCCCCTACGCCGGTCCCGAGAATGACGCCGAAGACTACAGCGCTATCTTTCCCGGCTCCATCAGAAGCCTCGGAAAGGGCAAAGCAATTTGCATCATTAGCTAATCTCACGGCGCGACCCAGGTGTTGCTTCAGATCGCTCAGCAGGTGTTCGCCATTAAGGCAGGTGCTGTTGGAGTTTCGCATCACAGGTGACAGGGGAGAAACAGATCCTGGCGTGCCAATACCTATCGGCAGGTGCTGGTCGTCAGTTAACAGAGCGATGAGTGCCGAGATAGCGTCCAGAATACCTGGGTAATCTTCCTGCGGCGTTGGGAGTCGCTCCCTGCGTTTTATGTCGCCGGCTGAGTCCAGCAGAACACCTTCTATTTTGGTGCCTCCCAGATCAATACCAATGCGATTAGATGTCTGTTTCAAGTCGCAACACTTCACTAATTAAAGTGCCATTATAACGCGCTAATCAGCGCGGGGATCAACCGTGGTGATCTCGCCTTAGTGTGCGGGTTCGTCTTCAAGAATCAGGTAGGCCAGGCCGTAAGCAATCAAGACACTTGGGGCGTGAATGAGCAGGCCGATGACTGCGGCTAACCTTACCCAGAAGTAGGGGATGTCAAAATACCTTGCAACTCCAGAGCAAACTCCCCCGAGTTTCCTGTGACGGGTATTCAGATAGATTTGCTGCGTGTCATTAAATATATCTTTCATGATGCTTCTTCCTACTGTGAACAAATAGTTTGTTACTTATAGAGCCTTCATTAATCGTCATGTGGGCTCCAATCTTGATTAATTTACCGTCAGCCAATCGCTGACAGCGTCACGCTTTATATTGCCTTTGGCTTAGGTAATTCACTTTCCATGCCAACTTTGGGTTCGCTAGCTAACCACATGATTATTATGACAATAATTATCATGTGGTTTGAATAGCGATGGCCGCTGAGGGGCGAATTGAATCAAATTCACGAAAGAGTAGTGAAGCTCGCCAATCGCCTCAGTCGAGCGCTTGTGGGTGTATACTCGTGCCCCTATACATCAGTTTATTGACGGGAGTTGTAATGAATGGAGCGATGAGCCTGCTTAAGACGTTGACCAACAATGGTGTTGACGTATGTTTTACCAATCCCGGGACTTCCGAAATGCATATGGTTGCAGCTATAGGACAAACCGGAGGAATGCGGTCGATATTGAGTTTGTTCGAAGGTGTTTGTACCGGTGCGGCCGACGGTTATGGTCGTATTGCAGGCAAGCCGGCTTGTACCCTGTTGCACCTTGGTCCTGGTTTGTCTAATGGTTCAGCTAATTTGCACAATGCAAGGAAAGCTAACTCGCCGGTGATCAACCTCATTGGGGATCATGCAACTTACCATAAGAAATATGATGCGCCGCTTAACTCGGATGTTATCGGGCTGGCAAAGCCTGTTTCGCACTGGGTTAGAAGTGTTGCCGATGCTGCTTCTTTGCCTGCTGATGCGGCAGATGCAGTGGTTGCTGCAAATGTGAAACCGGGCCAGGTAGCGACCCTGATCGTGCCAGCTGATTGCGCCTGGGATGAATCGGTCGATCCGATTGCCGCAAGGGAAATGCCGGCGGCGCCTGGAGTGAATGAGCTTTCTATCACCAAGGCGTCTGAAATGCTTGGGAATGGCAAGCCGACGGTAATCCTGATGTCAAACCTTGCCCTGACAGAAGAATCGCTTCGACTCGCAGATCAGGTGGCGCAGCATTCAAACGTCAGGGTGTTTTGCGATACGTTTACTTCAAGGTTGCCGCGGGGCGAAGGCCGCTGCAGTGTAGAGCGCCTCGCGTACTTTGCCGAGCAGGCAACTGTACAGATTGCACATGCTGAGCAACTGATTACGGTGGGCACCAAAGCACCTATTGGGTTTTTCGCGTATCCGGGCAAGGCCAGTGAGTTCTACCCTGAGGGCTGTGAGATTCATTGCCTCGCGGATGTGCATGAAGATGCTGAAGCTGCACTGCAAGGGTTGGTGGCCGAACTGGGCGCACAAAACCAGACTTTAAGGTTGAACCCGCTCCGGCATCCTGGTTTGTCGAGTGGTGAAATCAATCCAGAAAGTATTGCTCGAGCGTTTTCGGAATTCCTGCCCACGGATTCAGTCGTAGTTGATGAAAGTGCAACGGCTGGTTTTTTAACCTACCCGTTAACTGAAACCGCAGAACCCCACGACTGGTTGTCGCTGACGGGGGGCTCGATTGGTTACGGCTTACCGGCATCAATCGGTGCGGCAGTTGCAAGGCCGGACGCCAAGGTTGTGTGTCTGCATGGTGATGGTGGTGCTATGTATACGATCCAGTCCTTATGGACGATGGCAAGAGAGCAGCTCGACATCTGTATTGTCATTTTTGCTAACCGCAAGTACCAGATTCTTCAGATAGAGCTGGCCAGGGTAGGCGCCCAGTCGATGAACAAGAAAACCCTTGATATGCTGGACCTCTCCAACCCGGATCTTGATTTCGTTGGACTGGCTAACAGCATGGGCGTGGCCGCATACAAGGCAACTACGGCGAATGAGTTCAATCTAATGTTTGAGCGTGCCATGAAAGAGCCTGGCCCAAGATTGATTGAAGCGATACTGGATGTTGATGTGTCGGGGCTGGGCTAGGTGAATACCCAGTTGGTTAGCCGCAAGACCCTGGCGGCGGTTTAGGAGGAACGTGAGCAACCTCGACAAACTTCGTGCACTCTCCTTTTTTGAAGTTCTGATGCTGGTGGTATCGGTGCTGACACTTCCTGTTGTGTCACTGCTCTTGAAACTTCGCGGGTTCCGCAAAACTGAGCGCATCATGGCGCTGTTAAGTCGCCTGGGCATGCGGTCAGAAGCGTCACCGGTAAGGGTTGACCAGGCAGCAAGAATGGTCAGCATTGCTGCTGTTCAAGGTCCCTACAAGGCGCGATGCCTTGAACAGGCGCTTACGGTCTGGTGGATGCTGGGATTAATGGGAATCAGGAGCACGATCAGGCTGGGCATCTACAAATCTGGTGAAGCGGTTGAAGCACACGCCTGGGTGCTTCATGAGGGAAAAATTGTGATCGGCCAAATGAATGAGCAGAAAGCATTTACGCCACTACTTGATGTCAATATCGAACGTCAACAATGAGTCGTGAACAACCTGTAAGTTGGTGCTCAACCATCCTGGATGATTGGCTTGGGGGTTTCTGTGAGTGCGCTCTGGTGTCGACATTTTTATCTAAGTTATTCGTGCAACTTGAACTGGAACGAATATTCGCCAGCTCCTACCCAGGCCTCAGTGCCCGGGCGGATCAGTTCCCACAGGAGTTTGACGAAAGCCCGTTAGTTGGGTGGGGGAAATGATCTCTTTGCAGGATAGATATCTGGCTGGAATTGTTACTGGCGAACAGACTTTAACGAAGGATCAATATCATTGCTGCCAGTACGAAGGATTGCTTCCTCTGGCGCAAAAAGTTGAGCCGGCGCTTAAGGATCAGTACCGGAAAGAGAATTCTCATATTGTTGCGGTGGAGCTGGCGCACCAGCTAGTTGTCATTGAGCTGATAGATCGACTGGGTGAGACCGGGATTGATTGTCTCGTCTTCAAAGGCACCGCGCTAGCCTATTCACACTACGAACAACCCTGGCATCGCAGCCGTGTTGATACCGATTTGTGGATTCGGGAGCGGGATGTTGATGCCACATTTTCCGCTCTGCGGGACGCGGGTTTCCAGCAGCAGGTGTCGATGCCAGGCCGGATTGCCTGTGGTGAATGCGCTTTTGAACGAACGGATCGCTTCGGCGCAGGGCACTCGATTGACTTACACTGGCGGTTTAATAACAACTGGATGCTGGCAGGTGCCGTTGGTTTTGAAGAACTCTGGAGTAACAGAGTTCCGCTGCGGGCGCTTGGCTTTCATGCCTGGACCTGCACTAATCCATTTGCGTTGTTAATTGCCTGTGTCCACCGTGGCGCGCATTTAGATGAGGTTGCCTATGAAATTGGTGATTTTTGTCGTCTCTCATCCGACTGTACCTTATGGCTCTACGACATTCACATGCTGTCTGAAGCACTCTCAGATTCCGAATGGGTGTCCTGGTCGATAATCGTCATTAATCGGGGGTTTGCTGAGTTTGCGATTTCGGGTCTGGAGCGCAGTTGCCTGTTATTTGGTACGAAAGTTCCGGAATGGGTACTGAATGATCTCCGGAAGGCACCTGATCAATTCTCGATAAATAGTCTTGAAAGT